>Ga0099825_1000659_pt1 | contig 38683 bp, 17 predicted proteins | sample SiratroredBW_FD_76838 | JGI IMG/M metagenome (GOLD analysis project Ga0099825, IMG submission 76838) | Root nodule microbial communities of legume samples collected from California, USA - Siratro red BW | ecosystem: Host-associated > Plants > Roots > Nodule | place: USA: California | collected...
CAACACTACATTAGGCAATCAACACTGGAATTATTTTAATTTACTCGTGAAACGACTGCGATCAGTGTAGATTTAAATTTGGATTTGATTCCATAAAATATTAAGTTGCATTTAAGCTTAGAAATTCAGATGCCAAGATTATAAATAGCTAACACATGTCTTTTGTAAACATCTTTTGAAAATTGAATAAATTAGGAAGGTTTCTAGAGTTCTTTGAATGAGAGAGAGTTTTCTTCTTACTTGAGTATTATTTCACATCATTGTATCGAGTGGCAACTCCATCAAAAACTTATCTTGAAGCTTCTTTAAGTGGTGTGACAACCTCCATCAATCCATAGGTTATTATTTTTATTATTTTGTTTATCTTCTTCTTTGTACAAAGATGCATCCTTTTCTATCTCCTTCCTTGTTCGTGCTTGTTTCTATTTGTTCATGTTCATCTTTTTCTCTTGCATGCAAGCCTTCACACTTACATAATCCTTATGGATTAAATTTTTGTCCAATGAAAAGCATCATTAAGATTCATATTGTCCTTTAAATCCTAAGAAGATAAGTAAACTTCCGTCTTTTTCCTTACACAAGTATTCAAAAAGAGCCTAATATTTTATTTTAAAGGATATGTTGAGTACGGTTGTATTCTTCCTCACTCATAACTTCCACATGGGTAAAGTGATGAATATATAAAGTTAAACCAAAAAGGAAATGATTATGTTGGTTGCAGCTAATGGTTTTTTTTAATTTCTTCATGTAGCTTCAAGGTTGTGCACTAATAGTGTTAGGGTGTCAAAAGGTGTCCAAGCTCATGAAAGGATAGAACTCAATCCAGGTTGAAAAATTAAAGAAAGAGTTGGTTGAGTTCAACAACTCTTAAAAGAAGTCTTGTATGTTAACTCCATGATTGGTAGCAAGGTTAAAGACCTCAAAAGTCATAGTGTTTAGTTGACCTTTGGTTGAATGTCCTAAAAAAGTAGGTGCCTCTAATCTCTAATCTAAAGAAGGAGAGAAAAAAAATTAAAGGTTGAACTTTGTGACTTGGAGCAAATCTAATAGCCATGACCCATCATATCATGTCGAGCAATGTTGTATTTAGTTTGTGTTTGTTTTGGATTATTGTTTTCATTTATTGAAACACCAGTATGTTATCATTTTTTTAAAATTATGTTACTTGGGAGAGATCACACATAGTGAAGTTTCTTTAGCTAAGTATTTATTTTTTCTTTAAAAGTATAGTATTTAGGAAGGACCGCTAGTAACGAATTTTCCTTCATCAAGATGTACATACTTTGATATTGATGTACTTAGGAAGGGTTATCTCTTCAAACGAGTTGTTCTAGAATGAGATGTGTAGAGTAGAGAAAATGTTTAACAAATATGAAGTTATTTGAATTGGCTTGTTAAAACCTCATCAACGAATCCTTCTTAGAAAAAAAAAAAGACCAATGGTAGGAAAGAGTGCATAAGTGATTTATAATGTTCAACTAAAATACAACTTAAATGTGTTCCATGTTTGTGGTATTAATTCTCTATAACGGTATTCCAATCTATATACTCCATTTTTTGCTTCATTGAGTATCCAAAACATTCCTTCCTAATTGGAGAAGAACTTTCTTTCATTCTAGTTCTTGCATGGATCACTCTTTATTCTCTATATGAGGTCCCCTAAATTAAGCTTCACGATTTCAACTTTGAATTATAACAACTTATCACTCTTTGTTTGCAGACCTCTTCAATTATTCTCGCTTAATCCTATAAGTTGATGATTATATTTAAGCATACTTGTAAGCACAACTCATTGATATTTATGTTGAAGAGGTGCTAACAAAGAGAGGACTCTTTATATGTTAGGTCTTAAGGGGTTTCTTGTGTAGCTAACGATGAGGTGCATTTACAGGTTCAACGGACTTTGAACAATTCTTCTGTCCACCAACCTTTAGTAGTTTCCAACCTCTTTTTGTCATCCTAGAGAATAACTTTGTTTTCTACTTTGGTCTGTCTATTTGTTTGGGATGCTTTATGAAGCTTGTCATGTGTTAGATCTTAAGACTATGGTACAAGTTGGTTAAACCCTTATCAATGAACTGCTTGCCATTGTTTAAGGTGATCACATAGGAGACTCTATATTAGTGTATGATATTTTCCATAAAAATATTTTGTACCTAGCGAGTTGTTATTGTGGTTAAAGGTTAAACATATGTGCAAAACTCATTTCTTGTCGAAATATAATAACATCTTGAGTACTTAGTGATAATATCAATATCTAAGTTTGAATGAGTTTTTTACTTACAACTTTTTAAATAAATTCTCATTATGAGTTACGAATCACTTCTCATTATACACTTTTTTATTGTTAGAAGTTCTGAAATCAAATTGAAAAGATTGTTCAACAAATCGATCACAACACCAACCCTTACTCCTTTTCTTGTTAGAGAACCCATATACGTAAAACATCCACCATTGCGCTCTCGTCACTTCTTCAATTGGACATAGTTGGTTTGCAAAATTGGTCAGATATTAAGTTTTAATATCCAATTAATCAATTAATTATGCATCCCACTTTCTAAGAATGATCTTAGATATCATCCTAATCTTTATAAATAATGAATTAACTCAACTCGTGAAAAATGAATTAACTCCTTATTCATCTCCTCTTAAAAATTTATTATTACTAATCTCCTCTTCAAAATTTATTACTACTAATTAAAATTTGATGTAGAAATAATCAGATGTTATGACTAAGGTGATCTTTATTGTCTCAATCTATAAATGTGATGTACAAAATTAAAATTAATGTATTATTTTTAAAAAATTAAATTTGATTTTTGGTCTTATTTATTTCTAATTAGTATAGTTTCAAAGTTTAAAAAATTTGCCGAATCAAAGTTTTAGATCGAGTGAAAAAAAAAAAAAAAATTGTTCCTTCCTTATCCCTAGTTATGAAGAGAGGTGAGGCTTTAACTCCTCGGATCGAGAGTTATCATGCGTATTTTTTTGACCTAGACAAAGAGCTAGGTATGAACCCACTCACTACTCCTAAATTTATTTATTTATTTATAAAATTTCACTTTTTTTTTGGAATGACTTGGCAAGTTGAAGGTGCTATAGACGACAATGAAATTAATTAATTAATTAATTCTATACATACTGACTATATACTGGAATTTATTATGCTGACATATAAATAAAAAAATGCTTTATTCAGCTTTTGTTTTGTGCTCTCTATTATTGTTGGTCTTTTCAGTAGTGTGTCAATATCTGTAATTATAAGTAAATATTTAATTAGAATAATTAGACATCAATACTCATTAATTTAAAAATAATGAAATAGTTATTAAGATTGAATTAATATATTTATGACATCTTAATATAAAAAAAGTGGAGATAGATTATTATAGATGTAATAAAAAAATTTTAACCCTAATTAAATTATGCTTTCTCCATCACATGTACCTGTCCCACTCAACAAACTACACCTACTTAAGCCAAATTCACTTTTACCTTTTTTTAATTCTTTCTCACTAAACCAATCATCAAGTTGAGACTGAAGAGCTCCAATAATTGGCATCTATGTTGAAGTGAAACTAAATACAGAATCCAATGGTCTCAACAAAGTGCTATGTCAACCTTTTTCAGTACTTATGTGTGCATTATTTTAATTTTTTTGTTTTTTCAATTGGCTACTTTTTTTACATAAAAGTGTACTTTTATATCTCTGAAAATATGGCTAAATTTAATTTTAGTCCTTTGAAAATTCTTAAGATAATAAATTAAATTTATGTAACTATGTTTACATATTAAGTATATTATATTTTTATGAATTTCCTCCCAACTTTACAATTTATAAACCACTGCAGCAAATGAGAATTTTTTGAAACAAAGTTAGCATAGCTTAAAATCTTGACTGTTCTTTAAAAGAGATTATATTGCCACTTGATAATAAAATGACATATATCTAAAAATTAGTTTCAAATAATGGATGATGGTATTGCGTATGCATCTTACGTCAATATTATATAAAAAAAATCCTTTTCAACATTTAAAATCTATGCAACCAAAGCCAAGACTAAAATTAAATTTAACTATGGTTTACATAAATTAAAATTACTATAAGTCAAATTCAATTTTACAAGTTTATATAAATAATTTATGTAGAATATTTGACTCTCAATAAAATTTTAAAGGATTTTCGCAAACGATGACTTTTAGGTCACATTTCAGACTAATTATTAGTCAAAGACTCAGTTGTATTAAAATTTTGAGTAAATCATAAACACTTTCTAAAGTTTTTTTAATTACATTTGCACTATTATTTTAAAGTTCTACACACCTCGTGTTTGTTTTAAATTGACATTATTTTTATATTATTTTATACATTCACTTTAGGTTTTTAAACATAATTTACAGTTATATCCTTAAGTTTTTCATCTCCTCAACTATGATTATCATGTGATAACCTCAAATCTAGAATTTAGTGAAAACGATAAATCCTTGAAAGAGCTACCAAGGTCTTCATTCAATTTATTTTTTTATTATTGTAATTTAAGGGTAATGGTATTTTGACAAGCAAAAAATGCACTCATTTTGACAAGCAAAAAATGCACTCATTTTGACAATCCAAGACATCAATATATATGTTAATTATATTTGTTTATTTTTTAATTTAAAATACTAATAAATAGCATTATATTATTAAAGCCAGTTGTTAAGTGGATGTTCTTCTTTTTGTAAAGGTGTCAAACTATATTTAATATAAAATTATCCTTTAAATTATATTTTAATGATAAAAATGTCCTATTTTTATATATTGAGAATTTTGAGAAAAAAAAAACATCATTGTCTACTTAATTAATATATATGTATGGGTCAAGTCTTATTATCTTCAAATTTTATAAAATTTTGGTACATGTGTCTTTTGTTTTCTTCTAAATACACATTTTGTTGTGGTAAAATCAACCTAAATTTTTTTTATGTCAGGTGTACTCAGATACTAATAAATTCTGTGAAAATAAATGTAAATGTTTGTGATGATGAAAGAGTTAATTCATGGTTTACTCTAGTATTTAGAAAGAGAAAAGCATTTATTTATATTAAGAATAATTAGAGAAAATTAAAATGGGGTGTCACAATCAGAGGCAACCCAGGTGGTTGGAATTATTGAGGGAGGGAAAGAGTGAAAAGGAGCTTTCAAAGACACATAAGAAACAGTAGTAGTAGCCCACTTCCCACCGCAAGTGCCAATGTTTTGACAAATACGTAACCATCCTCTCTATATTTTAAGGATTCATGACACACAAACAATCACTAAACAAAACTCTACCCACCATTTTTCCCTTTCCACCTCTTTTCATCTACTTAACTTGTACTTTTCCATGCCATGTAATCTTTGTTTCCCATTATTTGCTCCCATTCAATTAAATAAGCCAACCACACACACCAAGATCTACCATTTAGGATGGTCATTTTCACTTAATTATTGATGCCACACTATCACTTTATTATATTTTATCAATAGGACTAATAAATCCCCCATGAGTCATATTTAATTCTTTTTTCATCTCCAAATTTTCATCCAAATTTCCATCTATTAATTTATGTAAGAAACTATAATATCATATCTAATTTAAAACTTTCAAGCAATGAATATGTAGGTACTTTTTATTATATATTATTTAATTTTTTATTTCTTTATGAAAAAGCACTGTTTCAATCTCAAATCTATTAAAATAAATGTTACTTACTCATTTACTATATTCAAAATATTATTTATTTTGAAGTTTAGATTTTTTTTGTCTTTATTTTTAGAAAACATTTTTAAGGATTAAAGAAGTAATTTATCTTTACTTTCAATTACAAAGTTATGAAAGATTATTAAGTATATCAGAACATATGTCATTTTTTTTATTTCATTTTTATAAGGTTTTGTTTTTTTACACATGAATTTGTTGTGACCTCATTTGATTTTTTCTTTTAATAATGTTAAATGATTAACAATATAATTGAGATGTCAAAAATTCATAAAAAAATTATTTACACTAAGTTTTATTAAATTTTTTTAGTTTTACTATTCAGCCTTATATTTATATTTCTATAAGAAAAAGAAAGACTTTTTAAAGAATTTATTATATTATATTAGATAATGGATTTCTAGATGGGGAAACTATATAAATATTGGTATGGTCAAGGAGAGGTGTTAGAAGTGCAAAAGATGAGCATATAATAATTGATTGAAAACTATGCTGTGCTGATATCTGTACTTCACAAACCCTCAATCATAGAGGCCTTATTCTAAAATTCTCAAGATAATTATGCAATCATGGATACTGACATCTATCTTGCTGAAATTGCTCGATGGATTTTATCGGATAATTACTACAATTGTTTATGATTTTGGCTTTTGAAGCATACGTGTATGCACTGCATTGTGGGTCGTTGCACAAATAATGGTTGTTCAGATATACGCATACATGTCACATAATAAATAAACCTTATTAGTTTTAGGGTTTGGCAGTTTCATGAGCAATCACTCAGAAAACCACATGGAAATTCATAATTTGACCATCTCTTACCTTGTCATCCACTCCAAAAAATTATACAATTAATGAAAATGAAAGATTCAAGACATTGAACCATTTGGGCATTTTTCAAAACTTTAAATTCCTCATGCAAAGTTTCGTGTAAATTCCAGAAAGATGCACCTCAATAAAATCTAAATTTGTGGATCATGTTCTTGGAATCTTTGCCCTGTATAATACTTTCTTTGTCTTTCTCTGAATTAATAATGTGAGCCATCGCAAATGATGATCTTGAACAACTAAAATTTTATCACAAACACAACACGTCCAAGCTGGGTTATCACTTATAAAATATTTCTATAAAGAGAAGGAACTTTTAAAAATGAAGTAAAACTGAAAACACTTCTTTTTGTACATTTCTTTTTAATTTTACTTTTCTGAAACTTTATAATATGTAATAAAAAACGGATAAGGACAAGAACAAATGTGGTTGAGATTTTTCTTTGAATAAGAGCTTAATGTTACGTGTACAGAAAATTTAAAGAAGTTCAAACTAAAAAGAGGAATATAAATATAAAACTTTGTATACTTTTAAAATAGTCAAAATTACATCATAGTTAAGAGATAAAATGAAAAATATTCTCATAATGAAACTCTAGTGTGAGTTTCCTCCTCACTAACCAAACACATGGCTAAGATCTTTGGGGGAAAACAAAATGAATATTTTAACTTCAACTAAGATAAATTATTGAGCACTGTTCAAGAACATTGCCCTTGATGTAAAAGATCATGTTAAAATATTAACAATTAAAACAAGTGATGAAGCCCCTTATTGACTTGGTATCTTTCCTAGAAAGATCAAAAGAGTTTAAAAACTAAAATCATATTATATGGCGTCGTGAACAATGATCATTACTATGCTTAAAAATATTTTACCATTTAATAGTCATAAAAGTTGTACTGGGTTTGTTCTCTAAAACCAAATCAAATTAAATAATAGTATAGTGGATTTTGGTTTTGTACTAGGAAAAATACAAAAAAAAAAAAAAATGTTGATCATTAATCTGATTGCCGAAACCGTAACTTTTGTCCTAACACAAAGGACATTTGAAAGTGGAGCTCTTATTAGCTGTAAGGTGTTCGTTAAAAGTCCACTTACGTGCACCAACAATCCAGAAGAGTCTAGTGAGTGATCATGGTTTATGCAACCAGAAAATTTTTTTCTCCTTTGACAAAAACACCCTAAAATATCTTTGGTGAAGGAAAACCCTTTGGAGGAAAAAGCCATGGACACTCTCATTCTTTAACAAAGTTCACTGCCCCAAATATGTGAGGGTAGTGTTCATGTTACACTGAGCTGTACACGACTTGGGTTTGTCATTTCTTGATTTGCAACACACAATTTTAGCCAAATAGGAGTTCTACACGCAAAAGGGTAAGTAATTAAATATATGATTAGATGAAAAGATTATTCTAGTTTAGGATTGTTGTTTTTTGCATAGGTGGCTTCCACTTGTGACATAAGAGTAACTTCTATATTTAGGAACACTAACACAGTTAAGATCCAAATCTCAAAGTATAAAAAAAAGGGTTAGTTTTGATGTTAAAACAAAATAATAAAAAAATAAATGTTTTTGTATTAAAATAATTTTCATGTTTTTCTATGAACCATAATATATAAGATCATGGCCGCAATTAATATTGAAAATTTGAAGACTTTGAATTGGACTTGTGTGGTGATTGTTCTAAGCTGAGGAATTTGTGGACAGAAGTTGATGAGAAGTGCAAAATATTTTTTGCATTCTCTTTTCCTTCCTTTATTTGGTGGACTTGAAAAGCACTTGTAGCCAACAAAAACAAAAGCTTAAAAGCATTATAAAAAGGAACTTGAAGCATAGCTTACGTTGTTGTTAGTGTGGGCACAAAGTTTATTATAAAATAGTACCAACATTTTCTTTTTCCTCCTTGAAATTCATGCGGTTAAGTTATCCTGATATAACTTTTGAGATTGCAAAATTCTCTTAGGAGAGGATTTATAAATAATTATATTCACGACTTGCACTCTAAAAACATAAAAGAAATGAAATAAAATTATTTTAATAAGTTAAAATTAATTTAATACACAAGTAAAAATTAATGTTTTCTATAAAAAAAAAGAAAAAAAATTAAACGACCCTATGAAATACGCTATGAAGTATACAAGTAAAAGTCATTATAACTCAAGTTATTTTTGTTTAGTTTGAATTTTTTAATACAACCAAATATAAATCCATACATACAAAAAAACTACATTTTCTTATAATAATTATCTAAATATCATATAAAAATTTACATTAACTACGCATAACTATTAAATTTGAAATATATATATATATATATATATATATATATATATATATATATATATATGAGAAAAAAAAATAAAAAAAAAAAAAAGAAAATATATAAAAAATAAAAAAATAAAAAAAAAAAAAAAAAAAAAAAAACAGTATAAAAATGGACCACACCAAATTTACAATAAATCTTCCAACCTTATAGAGGGTAAATAAAATATATTTCTAACAAACATAGCACAATATAACTCTAACATCTAGTATCAAGTCGAACAAATTTATCAGCTCACTCATTACTATATCTAAAAGAATGTAAAAGCAAGTTTTTAGTTGGGTTGGTTACAACTTCGTTTATTATCTTTTTAATAAAAGATAAGAATCCTTAAATATTACTACATTATTTCTTATCTTAATTAAGTTGACACCATAACTAACATTTATTATGCATAATAAATCATTAAAAATAGAGAAAGTATAACAATGAGAATTATACTAAATCTACAATAAATTTCCTATTTTATAAAAGAGTAAATAAAATATATCCTTAAAAAGCTTAACACGCATGAAATTAGGAATATTAACCCACTTAATATAATTCTAACACCTATTCTCAGTTGAACAATTTTTCTTTTTTAATTAAAAGATGAGAGTCCTTAAATATCACTATATTATTTCTCATTCTGACTAAGTTGTGTGAGAACAAAATTGTAACAATTATGTGATTTTGGCTAAGTGTTTAAATCACAAAACATGAATCATGATATAACTACACCGGACAGACAATAGAGTTCTCTGTAAATTTTTCACTTCGTCTGATAATGTGTGATGAACATACGAAAAGTACAAACAATTATTAAAGTTGATGTAAATATAAAGAATATTCTCATAGTCTAATTCTGTATTATAGAGAATGTCTTCACTATCTATCGCCATTCGCGCTCAAGACACATCAACATCAAGATCTCTTGGAGTTCAAGTTAAAGTTGCATTACTCGCTAACTTTCCTGACTCAAGCGTATTTCAACCTTGGCATAGCTATCTATCTAGTACAGTGTGCACTTTTTTCATAGGTTTGTGAAAAAAGGTTATATTATTATGGAGGAACAATGTTGTTAGCTATCAAGGACATTGCATGAAGAAGAGAAGAGCAATTAATGTTGCATGAAGTACATTTAATGATTCTCAACTTTTAAGCTTGTCAGACAATAGAAGAAAAAGACATTCAATGAGTTTAAAGCTACTCAACAACAAGAAAACGAAATGCAACGACTAAATGCTTCAAGCTTATATATAGACGTGCTTTGAAGAGAAGAATAAAAAGAATAAGTCATTACTTGCAAGTGCTAAAACTCGGCTAAATTTTATCTACGCCCTTAAAGCTTTGTAAGAACATTGTTTGTGTTTATTTAAAACACTAGGAGAGAAAACATATCACGTTGAAAGACGTAATCCCTTTCCAGTGAGCAAAGACTATGGTCTATTTATCATAAAGACAATTTTATTTATCTTAAGTCCTAAGTGGTTTGTGAAAAAAAAAAAAAAACACTTAAGTTGGGCCATGAGTGAATTGAGGAAAGAATACTTGGATTGAGTCATGAGTGGCTTATGGAGCCAAGAGTGGCTTGTTGAAAGGATACATGATTTTATTATGAAACTTTTACTGCATAGTGAAACTTGACTGGTTAATCAAAAACTGAAAGTAGTTTGCTCTATTAGACGAATTAGTATAAAAATATTGAGTAATCCTTCTTTCTTTAATCTCTTACATTGCATGTTATTTAGTTCGTGCTAACTAAAGAAAGCGAAGCTTTTCAAATCAAGTCTATTGGTTCATCTTACCAAATACAAAACCTATCATCAAACTATGCAATATTAGACAATACTTGTGAAAAAACTACAAAAATAATTTAAACATAATTTGACCATGCCTTCTTATATGTTTTCTATTTTTCACAATTGGTATCATAGCTCAACCTCTAGAGTGTTAAATGCCTAACAACATTAAAGGAAAAAGATCTAACATGACAAAAATGGAGCCAAACTTAATAGCTTAAGTTCACCAGACCGTTTGTGTTATTGGGAGGAGATTTTCCATATTCTTCATTCACATTTTCTTAGAATAAGAATTCACTTTATGCATAGTTAATCCTGTAGAGACATAATCACCTAGTGGTTTGAATTTAACTTGATCAATTTAGAGCCAACTAATAAATTTTCTAGGTCTTCCTCTTGATTTAAAATAATAATTAATACAGTTATTTAAAATTAGGGATGTTACAAGAACAATGAATTAAAACGCTCCAGTAAAATGATTAGTTAAACTCAAACACGCCCGTCTAATAAACTGCTTAAAACATAACTGATAATTGTCAACTGAGAAAGAATAATATGCATGGTATAAATCGGTTGTTTACTTCGTCTGTGTAGGTTAGAATAAGTCTTAGATTCAACATATATCTGTTTGAGTTCATACATATTTACGTATTTATTTCTACATCTATCTTACATAAAAATGTACATAGTACAACCTTATATACTTACTACATATTTCTCCCGTATAATTATTATACAATAAGTTCTAATAATATTTTACATCGTATTGTAGGTGAAAAAAGGTTGATAAAAGGGTTGTTGTATGTTATCAGTGGTAGGAAGAAAGTTACAACCACTGGTCCATCTAACACTAATGGAATATCCAAGCTCTAGATGAAGGTCAAAGTGCAATGGGCAATTAGAAATAACATTTGTTGTGAATAGTCAGGATTAATGACCAACCTCAACACCATCCTCCAATCATACAATATAATAACTTTTACTCATTTAATCCTCAAATATCCAATCCTCCAATTGCAACCATTCAAATTAGGTACATCATGATCATGTGACCATGCACATATTATAACAAGGAAAACACAACAAAAATCCAATCAAAACTAACAAAAGCACAAAGACAATATTTTAAATGTAGTAAAATTAATACAATTTGCCATGGAAACCAGCAAAATCTATGAAATAATTTAAGAGTGTGAGGCTTAGGGTACCTCACTGAAAAAATGAAAATATATAACAATATATATATATATATATATATATATATATATATATATATAGGAGAAGATTTCTTCTTCTTTTAAAGATTGGAGCAAATTTCTTCTTCCTTTTTTTCTTTTCATTGTTTCTCGTACTGTTTTCTCATGCAAATAGTATTACTCTTGTCTTCGATTTATATGGGATGTTGTAATCATTACTCATGATTTTATTTCAATGGTTTAATTGAATCCTAATGTTTTGTTTTGTTTTGTCTAATTCTATGAAGGTGTAAGTACTGCAGTAATATTATGACGTGGCAATGGTAAATGATGAGATTTTATCCAAGTTTATCCAAGATTAAATGCTAAGAAATATTTACTCTCTTAAACCTATTTATTTCCATTTTCCTTTGTAATATATTACTTGTCATTTCCTCTTCATTCTCATTTTCTTAGCATAAGAAATTTCATTGTCTGCATTAGTTGATGAATTCTATAGAGACATAATCACCATAGTGGTTTGAATTTAATTGATCAATTCATAGCCAACTAATAACTTATCCAACTCTTCTCAATCTAAGTTTTCACGAGAACCATAATCCTTTTACCTGTTATTGAAAACTTAGATATAAGATATCAATTAACTTAGAATTTAAGATACAATTAATCAAACCATTCTCGTTCTTCACATACCTTTTTCCCCAAGAATTTGATTATCTTTATATTTTTGCTGTGGAAATAAGTAATTAAAGGTTAGATGAAGGTATATTAGTGAAGGACAAACCAATACAATGCAAGGATAGGCTTATTTGGATGTTATAAGAGACATACTAGACTATCTATAGGTTTTTCCTAGTAGACGAATTCATTGAAATTAGTATGATAGATATTCTGCCAGTAGAAGAATTATTCTAAAGGATCACGCTAGATATTCCTATAGGACATGGTTATGTCAAAAGGCCTTATCAAGCGAAGTAATTAGGTATATTGGATGATCTCTTGATGATATTCGTATTGGATATTTACAAAGAATAAAGTGAACTAGATGATATCATTAAGATATACATCATAGACAATTTTTTGTTGGGTTTAGATAGTGGAAAAGCATAATAGAAAGTACTTGACAGATAATCTACACACATAACAGAACAAATGAATCCAAAATATAACAGACTAGACGATCTCAACAGACCAAATGATCTCCACATATAATAGACTAGACAATATGACAGATGATTTTGTACAAATCTGGTCTTTATACTCATGTTAAACGATAGACGAATTGGTGTAACAGGGAGTTTTCTAACTCGATGTCTAAGATTTAAGAGTTGATTTCAAATTATTCTTAATTAAAACTCAAGCCCTTGCTAAAACTAATATAGAAGGTTCTTATTGGATAGAATAATACCCTAAACAATAGCTTTAGAATAGAAACATAGTTATCTTTAGATATAAATAATATGACACCTAATTTTTTTTTTTTAAAAGAGAAAAGTTTATATAAATACGAAAATCGGAATTCAGGTTTCATTTTATAAAAAACCATCATCTCTCTCTAAAATCGTTTCCCTTTCGAGTTATATGCCCTCTCTCTAGATTTTTTTTATCTCATTTATCATCAGATTGACGATCATAGCCTGCCATCAAACTCATGATGGCGATTAGAGTAAAAGTGTCTGATCAGAATCTTAGATTGAGTTAGACTATCTCTGAGATCTTTAGGTTTTTGGAGCTCTTTGTGAGTTTAGGTCAGGGAAGTTAGTTTGAATATTTTTAATAGATATTATAATTACTTGTTTTATTGAGTATGATTTTGATGAATTTTGAATTAAATTGAATGAAATGTTTATGTACAGTATGATATAGTATCAATGTTAGTTTGAATATTTTTAATAGATATTGTAATTACTTGTTTTATTGAGTATGATTTTAAATTAAATTGATTGAAATGTTTATGTACAATACAATATAGTATCAATGTTTGTGAATGATATGAAATGGTGGTCGAGACATAGTATCTTCAGAAAATGAGATACTAGTGTTGAGATTGTTAAGATATGCATTGATTGGGGATTTGATCAATAAGGAGGTATCTTGAAGATAACCAGGTGGTGAGAGTTGCAGGAGGTTTATATGACCATGTCTGAGGTTTGAAACATTAGCTTATCAGAATATGTCATATGGATTAACACTCGGCATATGAAAACTTTATCTAAAGTTTGAAATAGGACCTGATTAGAACGGATAGAATGTTAGTATGTCAAGTGGAAACCCTGAGTCTAATTCAATGTACAAGTCTTTCGGGAGTAGAGTCAAATTTCTATGTATAATGATTATTATAATGTTAAGATGAGAAATAATGAATTATAGTTATTATGTATATTTGATTATTATAGTATTATATATGAGATAAAGTATGAGAACTTGTTGTGTTTGTATCTTGTTTCTTAAATGTATTTGAAAAATATAATATTATAAATTATTGTATCTGAAAATACTACAAATTTGTGGATGTTACACTCAAGAAGAGTTGTTCAAAGAAGAAGAAGCTTCAACTCAAAGTGGAGCAAAGGTGTTGATGAGTTGCAAATATTAGTAAAAATTTGCAACTTAAAAGAAACATCTAACATTGATGAGTTGCAGACTTCCACAAATCCTCCAACTCAAAGCTAATGTCAAAAAAAGATTCCTCACATCATTCATTTCATTTGTTTAGACTATGTTCTATGGATCAAGTTGATATGTTCTGAACAATAAAATTCTTAAAGAATAGGTTGCAATAGCGAAATTGCAACAAACCTATAATTTTGACTACTAAGTATTTACACTAAGAAAACATGTAATTTGATAACTAAAGAAAAATGACAGATCATGCAAGTGCAAATGTTTCGTTTGACAAACAATAGAATACTTTACAAACTTTGCACTTCATTTGAGAAAGTGTTGATAAATGATGAAACCTTCCAATCAAGAATGATTATAATTGATTAAAACTTACATTAAAATTTTCTAATAATCGATTATCTTATAACAAAGCTTCTCTCTAAGAAAATAAACTCTCTAATGTTAAATTAAACACACCATTAGATCAAAAATTATAATCAATAGCGAGAATGCAATTCTTTTAGTTAAATATGTAACATCACAATCATTACGATTTAATTGTGATTTAGCTCAATTTGACAAAACACTTAATATAACTCGCAATATATAATACTATTACAACCTGTTACCTAACTCTGAGAATTCGCTTACTCAATTCCTTCATCATTGTCATGAGAATCTACACGGGCGGGTATCACCTCCTCTCCCTCATACACCTTGCTCCCCTTATCTCTCTTTCTCCAATAAACAATATAATAGGACTAGTTTTATCTGTCATATGAGAACCAAAGATAAAGAGAAGATAAAATATTTTAATTATTAGGTTTTAAATTGTAACGTGTAATCCTTAAGTATTTTACATCTCATTATTTTGATTTTAATCACTATTAATTCGATTACATTTACTTAAAAGAGGTAACTTTTGATATAATCCTGTTTATGAGTCCTAATTTTCCTCTTTTATGGTATTTAATAGTGTGATAAATTTTGCTTGATCATAGAAAAAATTATCAAAGATTGCTTTCATTAAATATTTATTATTTTCTAAGCGGGCATGATAAGGAACCCACTAAAGAGATTGTCATTTTCCTTACGAAGTTGCTCTAGTTATGTTCTAGTTATATATATCAAAAGATAAAGAAAAAGCTCGTCAGCCTGAGTTAAAATAATCACAATAAAATACAGACACAAAATCACCAAATCTAAAATAACATCTAGAAATAAACATAGAGAAGAGAGAAAAAATGGAGAAAAGGAAGAATTATAAAAAGAAAAACTCGAATGTTGAAAGAGAGTGAGAATCAACTCTTCCTTCCCACACCGTGGGAATCTCAGCCTGCACCAGCAAAAGGTGAAAAATGGCCAAGTTTTTAGGCTACTATACCCGACAAAAATTTTCAGTTCCAGAAAGACCTTTTTAGAAATAACTCTACCCTTGATCAAAATCCTCATTCTGTGATGTTAAATGTCATTACAGGGTGTTTCAAAACAAAATTTCAGAACAAATTCAGCAACCTTACTGTTTGAGATTTCTGTAATGATTCGCATGTTTTTGTATTATGTCGAAACATGTGTTTTTGTTTTTTTGCTACTGTCAGGGCTGGTGAGTTGAGTGGAATAATATAGTGAGTTTGGTGGTCAATGAACGCAATTCAAGATTCCATACTACTTTTTTAGTAGGAAGAGTGATTACAAGGTAAGAAGCTCTCTCAAGCTGTGTCTAATGCTCTTGATATGAAGTTCAAGGATGACTTGATAGAGTAGATTAGAGTTCATTCCTAAATTCTCACTTCACAGGATTATTGAATTCGTTATGAAATTGATATTTCGTAATTCCTAGTAATCACCTTTATAATTACGGAATGAGTATTCTGCAATAGAGTAAAATTGATTCTAGAAGGGTTTTTTCTATAACATCTCATGATAGCATTTATTGTTACGGAATAAGGTTCTAAACTAAAGTAGCATTGATTTCAAAATGGTCTTATCTACAAAAATAAATTTTGGTAGTCCAAAAGAGTTGCCTAAAATTAAATAAGAGTGCTATTTTAATATGGTATTCCAATTTTAATGTTAGACCATATTAAAATAATATTTTTTATGGGCATTTATTGTAAGTACCTTCCATTAAAGATTTTCTATGTTCAAAAACTCGGAGAACTTGATCATTTCGTATTCTTTACGGAGGAAAGAAAGACCCGTGAGCAAGAGAATGTCGACCTTGTAGGAGCTAAGAATTTTAGTATTTTGTTATTTTATGGAATTTACCATTCTAGTGTTAGTTCATTAAAAATTACGCATGGTCGTAACCCTCATTAAACATAAATAAACTAATATGACTTTAAACTAAAGCCTAAACATGTTGGAAAATTCTAAGGTAACGAATTTAATATTTAAAGATTTGAGCAATTTCCACTTGCCCTGTTGGCAAAACTCGTTAATCCCGAAATCTTACAGATGACATGTACAACCTAAAATTGTACATCCACGTCCTCATTTCCTACTACTCATTTTCTACAAGGGGGAAAATCAATCTACCTGATTTCATTCCTTCAATACCTAACTAACATTGGGCTAGACAAAACTTGTAAATTTACAAGCCAACACGATGCAATGTAACAGAAAAAAAAAAGGAAGATTGACATTGAAAGGAAAGAAAAATAAATTCGGCCTCATTGCTTACAAGTGAAAATAATAAATAAATTGTATAAAAGCAATTTATAATAATAATAATAATAATAATAATACTAACAATAAAATTAATCTAACCAAACATTTGAACTTCCTACTCAAACATTAAAAAATAAAAATAAAAGCCAGGCTCCTAAAAAAATCAATGGTAAAAGGGTTTTTTTTTTTCTGGGATCCCCCTCCAACCAATCAATCAAGATACCTCCCTTCCCTAAAACCACGTCGGTAACTTGAGTACAAAATTCAGGAACGGAATGTAAATTTGGCAATGAACAAGATTACATATCTAATAGCTCAAATACGAGCATCTTCATCTTCATCTATAAGTACAGTACCATTTAACTACCCGATCACAATTACAGCAACTTTTATTTCCTTTCCAAAATTGGTTGAGCCAAATAAAATGAAACAAACCTTATCTATATATTATTGTCCAGCTTTTGGGTTAAATAATTGTCATAAATATTCTGAGCGTGCACATCGACAAAAGCTGATTATTCAACTGCCTTGTTGCCCTTATACGTGTTTATCAATTGCGTCTGTACATCATGAGAAACTGGTGAATGTTCCTTGTACTCCATTGTGAATTCACCTTTACCCTGCAGTTATTAACGAACCAACAGAAAATTAAAAATCAAATATAAATTAACATTAAAACATGAAATATTCTCGAGTCACGTCTTATTCACCTGTGTCATTGAGCGAAGAGCTGTCGAGTACCCAAACATATTGTTAAGAGGGACCTGAAATAATTAATAACAGCAACCTAATTAGCAATGACAAAAGAATAATAAGTTATGGCTATAGGTTCACACACTACATATATATTTCAAACAAACATAATATATCAAATAAAACCAGTAAATAATTATTGCAAAGGAGACGTACAATCTTCGGAAATAACAACTTTACAAGCAGATTGATTATAAAGGCCTCGATAACCCCATAATTGCATCTAAACATTAGAGAATGCTCTCAGCTGTAGTTCAAAGATCTAGCAACTAATTAATAGTATCGAGGCTTCACGTTAGAAACTATCACGGCTAGTTGGGATATTTAGATTTCAGAGGATCATCTAGAATCATATCAAGAACCAAAGTTATATTTTCCTGAAGCGTGCTCCAGGGTCTTACGTGATTCTTGATGCCACCAAAACATCTTAAACATTCATGCCCATGTACACTAACAATGCATATCTACGTAAACCTTCCAAACAATATAAGAATTAGCTCAAGCCGAAATGCTCATATAAAAAAACAAAAACTATTCTCCCTTAAGAAATATAAGTTTATAGTTCCTTTCCATCTAATATTAAAATATCCATCACCCTGCTCCAAATGATACTTGGGATACTGATACTTCAACAAGTCTTTTGAAATAATGTACACCATGATTGAGAAAAGCCAAGGAATTAGACACCGCATTATTCAAATTTTAATACATGGGGATAAACATTTGACTTTCAAGAAATTATTCTAATGTAATTACAATCAAAAGTTCTGACATCATTTGCGGGGAATCACAAAGATAAAAAAAGTTGCTAATGAAGTCTTAGGTGAATCAAAAGGTTTTAGACCAAGATAACAAATCTAAGTGGTAGAATCAAATTGTGATAGAGACTTGGGAATTATGGGGGAACAAGTCCCACATCAGGTAGTATGGGATATAAGTTGAACTATTCAAGTGTTTGTATCTCGCTCCTGAAATGGTATCTTTTGAAGTGGGTTCCCCAACGTTTCGATAGCTTATCAATTGATATCAAAGTTCATAGTTGGTATCTCCAAAAGGGCTACATACAAAAGGCTTTGACCTACTAGTTGAATGAAGTCACCCAGTGAAATGTTCCAGGACGTGGTTGTAGAGGACATCCTTAATGCACAAATTGTAAAATAATGGACCACACCCAAGAGAATTGTTACTCTTTACAGGACTTTCCTGACAAGGCAACCAATATTTCCAAATCTGAAGGTTCTGAGCCAAAGTTCTCTAATCAACAATACCAGGAATATTACGTTGAAATCCAACAGCTTTGCACAATCATCTACAACTCCCTGTTTGTCAACAACTTGCATTTAACAATGAGTCGAAAATCCATGGATAATTGACTCTGGTGCACCTGACATATTTCTGGTAATATCTCTTTGTTCTCTTCTCCTTTCCTAAATCACCTCATTATATAAACCTAGCCAACGGATCTAAAGCAACTTTCAAAGGAAATTATCAACCTTCAAAGTTAAAATTTATTCTTTTTGATCCTACTAGTCCCTGTAGTCTCATTTCTTTAAGTCAATTAAGTAAATCATTGAATTTTTCAATAACCTTTGATGCCAACTCTTTCTTTATACAGGAATGTGATATAGGTTGGATGATTGTTGAAGGACATGAATCTAGAGCCCTATACTACCGTGGTACAAGCTCATCTGTTTCTTGGGTTGCATCCTATCTCCTAAACTGCTACATGAACACTAAGGTAAATTAAAGATAGTTCGTGAACTTAATAATCTCCAAACTTTCGAATTTGAATCATGTCAATTAGGAAAACATGTCAGGTCTTCTTTTCCTAAACATTCTAAATCTAGATTTAACTCTAATTTTTCTATCATCCATTCGGACATTTGGGATCAAGTTGTGTGTCATCTTTCAATTTTAGATATTTCGTTACTTTCATTGATGAGTTTTCTAGATGTATTTGGATTTATCTAATGAAAGATCATTATGAACTTCTATCTACTTTTGTCTTTCCTTGATGAAATCAAAAATCAATTTGGAAAAGTAATCAAAATCTTACTAAGCGATAACACAAAAAAAATATTTTTCCTTTGGTTTATTTGAAGTCTTAAGCTCAAGGGATTTTCCATCAGTTTACTCGCCCTCATACACCTCAGTAAAATGGTATAGCAAAAAAGGAAAAATAGACACCTGGTTGATATAGCTCATGCCTTGTTATTTGGTGCAACTATGCATGTTCATTATTCAGGTGATTCTATCCTAACTATCTGTTTTCTCATTAACAAAATGTCTTCTTCACTTGACAATAAAGTTCCCTACTTCGTGATGTTTCCATAGGAACCTCTCTTTCATATTTCTCCATGTGTTTTCGATTGTGTATGTTTTGTCCATGATATGTCTCTAGGTTTAGATAAACTCTCAGCTAGGGTCATCAGATGTGTCTTCTTAGGCTATTCTCGACTTCAAAAAGGATATCGAAGTTACTCTCCTAAAACCAAGTACTATATGTCTGCCAATGTCAACTTTTTTTAACACACTACCTTCTTTCCTCCTACACAGATACTAATTATGTCCAACATATCCTACCTATGCCCTTAGTTGAGTCTTTCATTTCTTTTGCTCTTGACAACCAAAATACCGTACAAAATCCTCCTAAACCAAATGTCACCACCTCTTATTATCAATGCAAGTCCTTCTTAGTCATCACTTAATACCATTGCTCCTGATCATGATGACTCAAGTTGGCTCATTGTCATTTGTAAAGGTACTCACTCTACCCATACTCCTCATCATATTTACAACTTTCTTAGCTACCATAAGTTGTCTCCTTCCTATTCTACCTTTATTTCTCTTGTCTCTTACAGTTCCTAAAAGTGTGACAAAAGCAATTGATCATCTTGGATGGCAATAAGCCATGATCACTGAAATGCAGGCTCTTGAACATAACAAAATGTAGTAGTTAGTTCCTCTTCCTTATGGGAAGAAGACAATTGGTTGTTGGGTCTATGCCATTAATGTTAGTTCCTCTTCCTCCTAGATTTGTTGCTTAGGGAGAGTATGGCTTGGTTTGCTTTGTAAGTTGCACCGCTTTCTTTGGTCTCAAGCAATCTCCACGGGCTTGGTTTGGAAAGTTTAGCCACATTGTTCAAGACTTTCAGCTGAAACACACAAAAGCAAATAATTTTGTTTTCAAGTATCACCTCTCTTGTAAAATGTGTACTTAATAGTATATGTTGATGATATAGTCATTACAAGGAATGATGGTACTAGACTATCTTAGTTAAAAGAACACATATGCAATCATTTTCAAACCAAGGATCTTGGAAGTCTAAAATATTTTTTGGGCATAGAAGTAGCCCAATCAAAAGAAAGAGTTGTAATCTCTCAAAGGAAATATGCTCTTGAAATCCTAAAAGAGACCAGTATGATTGATTGTAACCAATGCATTGTCATATGGATCCAAAATCAAAAATTAATGACAGAACAAGGAGAAGCTTTCTCTTATACAAAAAGTTATAAAACACTGGTTGAAAAACTTACTTATCTTACCATTACTAGACCAGATATGTCTTTTGCAGTTGGTGTTGTGAGTCAATTCAAGCATAATCTAGTGTTAATCATTGGAATGTTGTCATCTATATTCTCAGACATCTTAAAAAGTCTCCAGGACAAAAACTACTTTATGAAGATAAAGAAAATACACAAATCTCTAGATATTGTGATCTTGATTGGGCTGGTTCTCCTTTGGGTAGACGCTCTACTACAAGATATTGAGTTTTCTTTGAAGGAAATATTATTTCTTGGAAAAACAAGAAACAAAATGTTACCTGTTGAAACTAAGTATAGGGAAATGGTATCCCTCACTTGCAAGCTTATATGGGTAAAACAATTCCTCCAAGAATTAAATTTTTTGTGAGATTCAGTCAACGAAGATGTATTGTGATAACTAAGTTGCTCTCCACATTGCTTCCAATCTAGTGTTCCATGAGAGGACTAAACACAGAGAAATTGACTATCATTTTGTTCAAGAAAAGTTGTTGTCAAGAGAAATTTGCATTGAGTTTGTCGAATCAAATGATCAACTTGCAAATATATTCACAAAATCCTTGAGAGAACCTCGTATTCAATTTACTTGTTCCAAGCTTGGCACATACAATTTGTATGTTCAGGCTTGACGGGGAGTGTTAGAATAAGTTGTCTTAAGTAGAATTCATTGAAAGCTGACGTGTGCTTCCTGTTGTACCTAGTTCCTAGATATATCTTTTCCTATCCTCTTCTCTTTCCTCTCATATTGTACCTGATATTCCTAAAGTTATTATAAATATGAGAACCCAAGGGAGGGAAAATCACTCTCCCATTCATTCCTCATTCTTTTGTATTTTTCTCAAGTAAATGAAACCAAAAAAAATAAAAATTATGAGAAAAGCACAATCCAAAGCTTTTGAGAAGTTTTACCAAGATCTTGGAACAGAATTCATTGTCAAAATAGGGTAGGAATCAAGAGATACGAAGTAAAATGTATTATGGATGAAGAAAAAATTGGCTATATATCACCATACCAAAGAGAGATGGGAAACCTACTTTTATAAGCTTTTTCATGATGAGCAAAGAATCAGCTTGTATTACTGAAGGGTAAGAAATCCAATAGACAAATAAAGCTCAGGTTACCGTAGCAGAATTCAAGATAGAGAAGTGAGATGATGGATAATGGCAAGACTATCAGTCCTGGTGATATTCCAATTGACGTTTAAAAATGTGTAGGAAAACCCAATATTATTTGGCTTACTAAGATATTGAATTTGATTTTAATATCTAAGAAAATATTGTTGAAGTCAAGCCCCTCCTAAGATCAAGTTTAGTGATAATAAACTATCAAAGAAAATCAGTATTCTGAACTAATAGCATTAATTGGTTTGCCTCAAAAATGTGATTAGAGAGAACAGGACAAATCCTCATTCAGAAGAACAACTCAGAAAATAAATTAAGTTCAAAAAACATCTTTCCAGTGTATACAAGAGTGAAAGTAACAAAAACCAGAATATTAAGATGGATGCATGACCACACAAGAAACAAAATTATTGTTACTTATCCAAGAAAAGATGACAAGAATTGATTAAAGTAGTCCAAAGAAGGAGACTAAAGGGACAAATAAGAATAGTAGATCGCACCATGTAAAAAGGGATAAATGCAATCAAGGACAGTAGATGAAATTATTAAAAGAAATCTTATAAATATTCCAGAAAATGTGATCCATGTACTCATCTAGTGGGACAAGGCTATTGTTGTTTCTCCATTGGTCAACAATACCTAACTACAAAGTACTTAAAGTAAAAATACTTTTAAAGAGACTTGTGAGGTACTTACATGAGCAGTAATGACAGAATCATCTCCTTCCTGATCATTTCCAACAATCACACCTTTTCTCCTTTACACGTGTTACAAACATATGTCAGAATTTGAAAATTTACCACACTATCCATTTAAAAAAGTATAACCCTCACTTGTTGATGTCACCAGCAACAGCTCCCTGAAATTCTGTTGGTACTTTCAGCTCAACAAGCATAACAGGTTCTAATATTACCGGTCTGGAAGCTGCATAACACTGTTAAAAAATATGACACTATGAATTAACAAAAAGATTTAGACCATCCAATGTGAAGAAATCAACAGATGATTACAGGGAGAATGTGAGAATTGTTATTTATGAAAAAAAAAATATGGTTAACAGAAATGGAAGGACCTGTCTAAAAGCATAGATAGAAGCCAACTTAAATGCGAGTTCACTGGAATCAACAGCATGAGCAGCACCATCTGTCAAGACAACTCGGAGATTTTCAACTGGATGTCCAATTAAGGCACCACTGTGTGCAAGAGAGAAATTGAGTTACCATAACAAATATAAGGTTAATCATACAAGAAAGACCAAATTGTATATAAACCAAACAAAAGTGTACATGATTGTTATTTGATAGAGGACAATACACTACATGAAAAATCACAAAAATTATCTTTGGAGTTAGACCTAAGAATACATGATTAAGCAAACATTAGTATTTTACTCACGAATTGGCAGCTTCTTTGAAACCCTTCTCAATTGCAGGGATAAAATTTGATGGAATAGCTTGACCAACAAGCAAGTTTTCAAATTCAAACTTAGTTGATGACCCTGCAGGGAGTGGTTCAATATACCTGCAAACACGTTGAATAGAACACACATCAAGAAATAGATGGGGGATCACAGAAGAAGTGGAGCCACAAATAGTTTCAACCAAATTGAACAGTTATAAGAATTTACCAAACATAACATATATCATCAATCTGTTCATATGTAAAACACCATAAACAGATTTTCCAATTCCATGCAGGTGTTCTAAATTATATTTAAGTATATTTACTGAGAAACACGGTTTTTTCTAAGTACTATATCACAAGTATCATATAAACTCATTCAAAGTTCACAAGGAAAAGGTAAAATATGTACAAAGACAGAATTAGGTGCCAAGCAAGCAGGAAATAATTCATATCAAGCATGAACCAGGTTTACAAAACAGTCCCAATTGATGCAATTTTTTGGCCATATTCGCCAAGAGCAATTCTTGAGCACCATGTACTACCGTGACAATTATTTTACCACATTACGTATATTATGATATAAATATTTTAACAGCTTATCTTATGGAATCAGAAAGTAATATATTTACACAAGCTTCGCATCACAAGTATTGTCACTGACATCTGAAAAAAATACATCAACAAAAATTACAAATTTCAATTTAAATGCCCTCCTTTTAAACCATGTTTGTTTTTTGCCTTTTAAGTCAATAACGTATTGAAAGAGAATAGAAATACAGAACAAAAGGATCAAGGCTCCTACAAACAGCGCCGAACAGAATATTGGATGCTAGACCAGGAAGGAATTTAGTTATAATAAGGCCCAAACTGTAGAAACATAGTGCATACCAATTTGTGGTTTGTGAACTGAGGTGTCCAAATTCAGCATTGTGTGAAAAGGATTGTGAACCGAATTGTTTATGAATGGGAAAGATAAGCAGTGGAAAGAGAAAGGTGTAAGGCAGGGCAGTGGTTAGGCTAGGCATAGTAAAAGAAGATGGGAATGGAAGCTGAAAAGTAAATGCTGCTGAGTTTTATTTTCTCTAACATAGTTGTAGTTGAAGAGTGGTGTTATAGAGCTCTGTACAGAACTTTCAATGTTACCTTATTAATGGCAGATGGTGGAAGGCGGAACTCTGCCATACAAACATGCCATTGTAGCCTACAGCACAGCCAAAGTGGGCCTCCCTTCACAAATTGCACAAGGCAATTGGCAAAAACATTCACCATGGCACCACCATTTAAGAGCGTTGAGCACTTCTCTTTATAATAATACTTTATATATTTAATTTATAAGTCTTAACGAGATAAAAATGTTGGTTGTACTAATTTGTAAATTCAAATTGCCTACCGATTATCTATATCCCCTCATACCAATACTTTGTAAGGTCACATACCCAGTACCTGAACCCCATAATGAAGAATTTTGTGAACCCGTTAACAAATCCAGTCCCCAACAAATTAAAAGGATACAATATTGTAGTAGCACCAAAGCCTTACTACATAGACTAAAGCAGACAGGTAAAAGTGGGAATATATCACTTCAAAAAATATCAGCGTAAAACACCTATTTATACAACGCAGCGACAGTACAAGAAATACAAGAGTCTACATGTATTAAAAAATATTCAGTTATACTTCATCAAGATTCACAGTAATAGTTCATAGGCTTTTATGCGGAGATTTCTCTAAACAAGAAAGCAGTGCATGAGCTGAGTATGACATTTTCCAAATATCTGTCATAATTATAGAAACAAGAAGCAGATCCTGTATAATAAAAAATATATAGATTATATATAATTACAATACATTAGAATCGCTTTTATCTATTCTAGTATCATATCTTTATTATTAAAGGATATCAAATATCTTCTATTTATTGATACCTTTTCTTAATATAAATAAAGCATCCATTATGTCTCAAAAACATAAGGTGTCAACTCAATGTCTCTCTCTTTCCTATAGTTTAAAACACAAGATAAATAGAAAATCAACATCAAGTGAGCACAGCCAGACATTTTCTAAAAATTCAATCCAGAAATCACTTAAAAATAGACAGGCACCACAGAGAAGCTAAGAGGGAACTCAAAATGCTAGGGACTAAGGGTGTTTTGTTTATACACGGGCATATCTGACTAGGAAAATCCTTGTTTAAAATTTATAATCCCTCAATAACTATTTTATGATTTTAATGACCACATGAAAAAGAACAAAGAAAAATTCAAAGTCCTATGTGTGGAAAAGAATACTAGTCATATAGTTAGCTAAAAAGAGTTCAAAGTTCAAACGCACATGTTAGAAGCTGGGAATATATGGAGTACTAGCCAAAACGTGTGTACATAAATTTATCTTGAAGCAAAGATAATATTTACATAAAACAAAACAGCAATGCCCAATCAATACTTACCCAATTACCCGCCCATATTGACCTTGCCCTCCACTCTGCTTCTTATGCAAATAGTCAAAATCAGCACGTTGAGTAACAGTTTCTCTGAAGTTAACACGGGGCTTTCCAACTGAAGCATCAACCTTAACAGGTAAAGGCAAACGAATTAAACAACAGAAAAAGCAAAATATTTGGACAACATAAACGAGAAAACAATATGGAGCAAATGGTACCTTGTACTCTCTCCTGATGCGCTCAACATAGATATCTAAATGCAATTCTCCCATTCCAGAAATGATAGTCTAAAAATAGAAGTTTACTAATATCAAGATGAGAATAATGTTATTTCTACTTGAAAGAGAATGATAAAAGAATTAAAGATAACCTGCCCACTCTCCGGGTCCAAGCCAACACGAAAAGTAGGATCTTCCTTTTGGAAGCGATTCAAAGCTTTTGAAAACTGTAAGCAATTCAAGGGGAAAGCCAATCATGTGATAAACCTCAAAGCTGGAACAGGGGGTTGATGTGTTACATAAAATACACTACTCACCTGTCCTCCAGAATCTTTAGAGACCGGCTGAACAGCTAACGACATCACTGGCTCAGGAACATTCATAGAAGTCATTGTGTACTTAACTGAACCATCAGTAAAAGTATCTCCTGATAACCAAGACAATGTTAAGCAAATATATACTCAAAATGAAACCAAAATAAAGCCAGAAATTAACAATGAAGGGAAAGAGATGCCCCAACAAATCTTGAGCTTACATACTCCAGAAAGCACTAGAGGATTTAGTTCAAAGAATCATAACACTGCTTAACTGACATTCAATGATGTAGACAATAAATCCCCACAAAAAAGAAAAACAAAACGAGACAAAAAGAATAAATGGAGTAGCATATAGAGAAAGTGATTGAACATGTAATTCTATAATTTATAATTATGCATTCTGCTGACAGGGACAGACACACAAGGCGATTGAAAACAAAGGTCAAAGTGAAAATTCTTATCAAATTCAAAGTTGCAAAGCACCATGGAATTTTTCAGCAATCTAGTACCGGAAACTAATGCAATTTGATAGGTATTATTGGAGGAAATGCCTACTTTCACCAAGAAGCAGTTCATCTTAATACATTTCAAAGACTGTATGGCTCTAACAAGAGGAAGAGCCAGAATTAGATCTGTGGTGTGGTTTACAGTGTTATATTGTACATTGTTAGAGAGCACGGCCAATAAGTTAAGGACGCCTCCTGGTCTTACATGTCATGAGATTGGGTAGTGTTTATGGGCATCCAGTGAGATTTTTTCATCATTACAGAGAATGGGGATGCAAAAGTTCATTTCAGTATGGAAGCTAGAAAGGTCTCAGTTTTTCAGCAATTCTGTCACTTTCCACAATATATGTGTTGCATTTTCTGTTTCTTTTTCAGGCTCACAAGTGAAATTTATTCTCCGATAAAAATATAATCCTTCTTTTAATGACGAATTGATGATATAAACCACCATCAAAAGATTTACCGCAAACACCTAGCAAAAATAAATTACAAAACCGGAGCAATATAAATTCAAGAAATATATAGGTTGAACCAAAGATAAAAGAATAACCTGATGCACAATCGACACCAAACACAGCAACTATTTGCCCAGCATGAGCCTCTTGAATGTCCTGCAGATTGTTAGAAAAAGAAACTAGAAGTTGTTAGAAAATGGCGAAGAGACAAGAAACAAAACCTCACCATTTTATGTTCAATAAAAGTAAAAATAAATAAAAACTTTTCCGGGAGCATTCAACTCAATAGGAATAATGAAACTCACCTCCATCTCATCAGAATGCATCCGAACTAAGCGTGGAACCTACAATAGATAGAACAGAAGAATGGATTCAGACACAAATTCACAATAATCTTGGAATGCAATGCAAGAAAAGAGACATGCACCTGATCTTACTAATGAGATACTGTACTGTATTTTATTATGTATCCTGCCTCGTACTTGGCTAACAAAACTAAGACTAGGACCAATCTTTGTTGCACTGTTTAGTTTTTCAAGGATCTCTAATACAGACCACCTATTAATTCCCTGTCTTTGGATATACAAAAAGATTCAAGAAAAAAAAGGAAGAGAGATCCAAACATCCTCCAACAAGAACATGCAGGGAGGTTCATTGTAAGATGTGTGGTTAAATTCAATAAAACACCTTCCGGCGTAGGATGAGTTCCTTCAAAAATTAGTCCATAATGCTAGTATGACAGTATCTAGTAAAAGTTTGAATCCATGCACTTAGTCTTTAAGATTTAAAACCATGAACTAACAGTTTCCTTTAAAATTAAACTAAATATTGAAACAACAAAAAAGATTTGAACTAATACTAACGTAGGATGGTCTTCAAAAAAATATCTTGAATAAAATATTCAATGGACTTTTACCTGTTATGGAATGGAAATGAACACGAGGAGAGAAAATACAAAACATGAATATAGAACACAGACAGAAAATCAGGTCCACAGGGCAAAACAGTCATGATGAAGAATTAAAAATTTTCAAGCTAGAACAGTGAAGAGCTATAAAATTACCTTGATTTTCTTGCCAGTGTTTACGTTAACAATAAAATCACCCTTCCGAATTACACCCTCGTATATTCTTCAGCCAAAAAAAAGGGACAATTAACTTATATATAATATAGGTTAACACATTGAAAACAGAAGATAAGCTGAAAATAGTTTGAAATGGGTTAAGAGCCTCCTAATGTGACAGGTACCTTAGATATGTTAACTGACCAAACCGCCCTTCCTCCAACTTGAAAGCCAATGCCACAAGCGGCCCGTCAGGACTTCCAAGCAACTCAACCTAAACAAAAATAGAAAATTACAATGACCCAAGCAAGATAAGAAAGAGTAACTGAAACATGCAGGCATATCACAAACCGATATGACTGTATATCTCCAGATCATGAGTGTGCAGGAAATAGCCTCATATTATCCACAAATGTTATTTCATTCAGCAAATTCGGAAAGAATACAAGCAGGTTGCATCAAAGCCCGGTGTGTGAATATTTTATTAAAGAGAAGTTCTCCAACTACCTTTGGGGTGGTTATTCAATTAGTTAGCTACACAGCTATCACTTGACAGCAGTTCAGTTAGTTGCTTTTCAGTTCAGTTAATTACGCTGCTGTCACTATGACAATTGTATCCTCTAACCCTACAAAGAGTTACGTGAGATTTCGCACAACCTCAACGTAAAATTTGCTTCTATTCATTTTAAACTCATTCCAAGCTCACATTCAGCCAACCTTGTTACCATACTTCCGAATACCCAAACTGAAATCATAAACCTTATTTTCTATTGAAAAATAATTTTTTTATCGAGAGGATCCTATACATTTCTAATCTACTCTTCTTTTAAAAGGCAGTGAGTTATATTTTCAAATTCTAAAGCAATTTGACTATTACCATGATATAAATCTCTGTTATGTCAACTTTTATTTTGGAGTTGTATTTCTTCCTGGCTAGTGACATAAAATATTACAATACATGCATTATTATGGTTTCATTAAAGATCACATGCATAAATTATTATGTTACTATTGATACTTTTTCATTATTTGAATGGAGTTACATTTGATTACGTAGAACACATTCAAAGTAGTACATCTATAATTCATGATTCAAAAATATGGCCTTTTTATTTAAAACTTAAAATGCAATATAAGACAATCACAATAACTATATTCTATTAAACCAAGACAGATCAACTTTCAATGAATCAGGTACCTTCTCTTCATTCTTAGTTTGGTCAAGGGCATAATTACTAACTTCAATCGGACATGGCAAATAGCTAAGTACACCATCCAGAAGTGGCTGCACCCCCTGTATCAGCAACAGAAGATTAAAAATGAGATAGAAGGTAACAACTATAACAAGTAATGAATACAATGAAATCTTGAATGCATGGGAATTGATAGATAATCAAAATATTCACATTTACACAATCAATATCAAGTATCAATTTAAGAAAGCATAATGAATGTCCGTTATGTTACATAATAAGAGGGCAATAAAAGCAACATTGCATTTGAGTTAGCAGAGATAAATGCAAAAGAGGAATATTAACAAAATGCAAACAAACAAAAATGTATCAGAGAATTCCTGGAACAAAGCCGTCATAAAGGAAAAAAAATCTTCCCAGCTTTCAAAAAAATAAATAGATAGGAGATCAGAGAAGTTCAGAAAAGAAGAGGATAATGTAATGTGACTACATATGTAAAACATTCCACTACAAAACCACTGCAAGGGAATGATTTATATAATAGCTAATTTAAAAAATAATATTATTATTATTAAGGTCATAAGGTAATTAGAATTTATGTTAGTTAGGCCTTGATCCGAAATGTTATCAGACCCAAAAAGCCCAATGTTGCATATATACACACTCACCATTACGGTAGTTGTATGTGTATCACACTAGGTTGGCAAGACAGCTTCAAATGGATTCAAGGTGCATTTGAAAGAGCTTATTTGCAACTTATTAGGACTTGTGACATAATTACTAGTATAAGCATTTGGAAAAACATAAAATAGCTTATGATATGTCAACACGTTAAATTTTAGCTCATTTCAATAGGCTACCCAGAATAGTTTATGTAAACAACTCACAACTTATATGAAAAAAGTTGTACTCTATTTTATTATAATATATTATAATAAAAGAAAATAAGAGAATTTATTTTCTCTCTCTGTCTTTTTGTTACATTGTTTCACTCTCTGGTTTGTTATTTCCAACTGTCCCCCGTTGGTAAATTTGTTTTGGGTGTTTTGGTCTTTTCACTTTCAAGGGTAGCTTCTATAAAGGCTCCCTTTGTATTCAGCTTTATACAAGATAGAAATAATAAAATATATAACAACTTATGCATAAGTACTTATAAGATATGCACTTATTCAATAAGCCCTTAATTAAATTGTTTTCCAGAACACGTCCTCAATTATAAACATAACATCTTATACAGACCCAAACTAAATTAGACCAAAATCACAACATTAAGTCAACTCGTGGAAAAGAAATAACACTGCATAACTAGATAAAGGGGAGGGAATAAAGAAGGTAATGACTATGCATCCATATACAAACGGAAAGTAATTATTTCCATCATTTTACAGCTGAAAAAAATACAAATGGAAAGTAATTCAATTATTACCTTGTTTTTGAAAGCACTGCCCATGAATACTGGTATAAATTTCTGTGCTACGGTAGCCCTACGAACTGCTTCCTACACACAAAAATTTTAATGACAATAATGAAACTATTCGAAAATAAAACATGAGGGATCTCAGGGATAGAGGCTAACAAGTGCTATTTATAACACCCTAAATATTTCTAGAATAAATGTGTGTTTGGACAGAGAGATATGTAGAATAAAATAAATTAAATGACAAGTTTAAAATTTTATAATGTGTGTAACAATAATGATTTCTAGAACAACTAAAAATTGATGCATTTATAAATTTTATAAATAAACAATAAATAATAAATTAAAAGATAACAATATTTTGACTTTGAGAGAATGTGTTAGGGGGGAAATTGTAAGACAAAAGTGAGAATAGCTGCATGTCTCAGTTAGGGTGAAATATTTTTTTGAAAATAAGTCAGTCAACTTATATGCATTCAACCTGACTCAATTTTTACCATATATATTTGGGGGCTAATTTTAACCACACTTAATCTCTTACTTTAATATCTTATTCTTATCTAAATATCTAACCGATAAGATCAATTGCATGGCTTTCCTCCTCCGCATAGTTACACAACCAAGAGGACATATTTTGATTTATCATATTTGTATGGTTCATTTAATTTAACTTTTCTATGTTTGTTTTACTAATGTCTAACAGAAACTAAAATGTCAACACTCAACATATTATAATTTGTTTAAATTTCTAGATTACAATTTTTAATTTATTCCCTGCATATAATTTCTTGGCCAAAAATTTTGATGAGGAAAAATTAATTTAATTATTATCTTATATACATGCATATTTATCTATCTATCTATCCATATTTATATTTATTAAAAGGAAAAACTTATACATCTTAAGAGAGAAATTTAGGACGTCACATAAAAATATGTTAGAACTAAATTTCAAATTTAAGGACATGTATAAGAGTAGTATTAGTTGTTACTGACTCAGGCAATTAATGTTAATTAGCTTTTATTTAGGAGATTATCTTTTAATAATAGTGTACTTCATATAAATATTCAACTATATGTACTAAACTTCTGAATAAGAGACAATTTTTCATCAGTCCTAAAACCCTTTTCTAATTATATTTGGTATCAGTGACTTGACCATCCTTAGCACCACTGCTTCACTGTTACTTCTATTGCTCTATTCACATGCAAATAGGGGTCTGAGTAGATTATCTTTTGAAATAATGCCTTTTCTCCATCACAAGCTAACAGATATATATGCCTTACTTTTTTTATGCACATCTAGGATGCTCAAACCATAAGGTCCTCCATATTTTCAGAGAACAGGCTAGGAAACTAACTGATAGAGCTTAGTAGAATAAATATGATGCATGCAACTCAATGAATCAAATATTTAACAAAAAAAAATACTACGAAAAAAATAATTGTTCTACACACCTCAAGATCAGCAGCTGATATGGTCTCATCGCCAAGAAAAGCTTCAGCAAGTTTATCATCAACTTCTGAAACAGTTTCTATAAGTTCACGTCTTTTTTCTGCCACCAATGCTTCCATATCTGCAGGCACATCTTCAGCTACAACTTTTTCACTGCAATAAGCAGCAATAGTGTAAAGCAAAAGAATAATGCCAGAGGAGATTTCATCATACGAACACACAATGCAGAATGTTATGAAACATACCCACTTGAACCATGAAAATAGTAGGCTTTTAACTGCACAAGATCAACTAGTCCCTTAAAATCTTCTTCCAAACCTATTGGAACTTGCATTGCAGCACTATGATGTCGAAGCTTAGATCTAGCCTGAAAAATTTTTTTAAAGAAAAAAAAAACAAAAAATAAGAAATGGTCTCAAAAAGGTAACAATTTTAAATCAAAATATAAGGCTGAGAGAATTTTTAAAAAGCACAGGGTTGGTATAAAATAAATACTAGAGGTTAATAAATCATAAAACTAAAATTAATAGTTTGACTTGCATAATGCTAAAATCAATATTAAGACAGGATAGCCTCTGCGTATAAAAACAGAATCACAGATGATTTTTAATCATGACCAATGTTTATAACAGCTTTGAAAGCATTGGAAAATCAACTTTATCAAAATACCCACTTTCTCAAACGCCAGTGGACCAATGAAAAGGGTGTTGGAAGGATATAAGTCAAAGAGGATGGTACCGCTCTAGTACCATGTTGAGAAGGGAGAAACTGAGAAGGAATATAATGAATTCTATGTGTCGGGTACACAGGAGTATTCTTATTTATAATGAAAAAAAGAGATAAATAAATAATGAACAATAATCAATATCTAATAATGGGTTGGTAAGATGTTTCTCTATAAAATCATATCTCACATTTTAATGTAATCAAATAATATCTCTAACATAATCAATTGATATCTCTAGCAAAGGGAATGACTAAAATTGTGTACATGGCACATAAGCAACGGTAGTGTTGTCTACAATGACTTCCATAGATCTCAAATGCACCTGATTTAACACTTTCCATGGATCAGCTCCCATCCGATCAAGTTTGTTGATAAATGCAAGTCTTGGAACATCATATCTTCTCATTTGCCGATCAACAGTAATGGACTGACTTTGCACCCCACCAACACTACAAAGAACGAGAATGGCACCATCAAGGACACGCAAAGCCCCCTCAACCTCAATGGTAAAATCAACATGACCAGGTGTGTCAATAATGTTAATCTGCAACAACACATTTCCCAGGATATTAAATATAAATTATATGCAAGACAAAGAGGGAAAAAAGACATTTTCTCAAATGGCTAGAAGAATATACCAATTACCTTTTAAGCATACTACAAGCAAGAAAAACAAGTTGTCCATCAAACTTTCAACATTTCTGATTGACTTCAAGATACAATTTGCTTTGGTTTAACACCGTTTTTTGGTTTCACTATATTCCCCACCCGTTTCAGTCATGCATGACCAGAGACAGAGTAACTCTCAATCTTTTATATTTCATAATTAATCAATAATCATAACCACAACTAAAACTGATATTGATAACAACAATAACGCCCAAATTCCAAACTCTGATTCCTGTTACTTCAAAACCTCACACCACCACCTCAAAATTCATTAAAACTTGATAAGTAATCATAATAATTAATACTGATAATAAAATTAGTAGCAACAGCAGCACTCAAATGGACAAATCTCAATTCTCCCTTTATTTTTCTTGTTTCTCATTAGTTCAAAATTCAATTCAATTTGAACAAAATCAACTAACGTCACAAACTCTTCATCTCTTCCAATTTTATCGGAAATAAAAAAGAAACTTAAATTTTAAACATCGTCACCACAATAACTTTTACAGTCTTTCAATCAATCAGAATCTTAAACCATTAACTATTGTAAAAATCAACACCGCTATACAATCTCTAATTGGATGACGTTCTAAATATTTGTCCACTGTATATGCATTCAAATTTAAAAAAAAAAAAAAGAAAAAAAAATAAAAAAAAACTCTTCCATATAAGGACTTCTAACAAAGAAAAACAAGAAGAAAATTAACTTCTCCATAAGCTAAAATTAGCTTACCCAAAAGTTAAAAGTAAGAATTGAAAGAAGATATATGTAAGAACTTCTACAAATTAGCTTATGCATAAGCTAATTTGAACTTATGAAGAAACTAATTTTAATTTTTCTTTGTATGTTTTTCTTCTAGAAATCATTACAGAAAAATATATCCAACCAGGCCCTCACTACATAAACTCCAAATTCCTCCTATTCCTTCAAAACCTCACTAACACCACCTCAAAATTCAATCCAATTCAATTCAATTAGAAATCAAAGAGCATAGCAAACTCTCCCCACTTTATTTAACTACTTCAATTCAACAGATAGTGACGTTTACAGCAACAAAGTCAAACCTTATAGTCCTTCCAAGTGCAGTAGGTGGCAGCAGACTGAATTGTGATTCCCTTCTCCCTCTCCAAGTCCATGGAGTCCATCTTGGCGCCAACGCCGTCCCTGCCCCTCACCTCGTGGATCTCGTGGATCCGACCCGTGTAGTACAGAACCCGCTCCGTCAGCGTCGTCTTCCCGGAGTCGATGTGCGCCGAGATACCGATGTTGCGGAGCCGCTCCATCGACTCTTTCCACCATGGATCCTTCTCCGCCTTCGCACGCGCCGCGTTACCGGCCGAAAACTGCCGGAGCTGGAAGGAGCCGCCCAGGAGGAACGCCGCCGGTGACCGCGACGCGGTGGAGCAGAGTGCGTAAAGGAGGCGCGGTGCGGAGGACCGGGACAAGCGTGCCATGGCGGGTGGAGGGTTTTTGGCTGTATCTTCTTCAGGGTTTTGACTAAGGAAATGGAACTAAAACCCTAATCCTAGAGGAATGGGTTCCAATTTCCAACATCGATCTGTTCCAGTGTATAAACGTTGTTACTACAGTTTTCAATATTCTAATTTTACTATTTTAAATTAAATTACTTTGTAATACATAATAATAATAATAGTAATAATAATAATAATAATAAATACTCCATAACCTTCTTCTTCTTCTTCTTTTGAAAGGAACTCGAAAATATTCTCAATAATATAAATCAAACAACTTTCCAAATCTAATATGTAATCAAGAATAATTTTTTTCATAAAAAAATTATATTATTTTTTAATTTAATATACTAATTTTAAATATTAATTAATTTTCTTAAGTGAACAATTTAGGTATACTTTTTTTTCTCTTTAACTCAATTTTTATGTGTTTATCACATTTTGAAGATTATTTCACTTTTAATTTTCTATTAGAAATTTTTTTAATAATATTATTTCTTTCTTTGTTGTCTTAAAATTGTTTTAGACTTTTATGTAAACTTTTTATTTATATAATTTTTTTCTTTCAATTTACGGAGAAATTCCAATTTATGAATGAAAACATGAAAATGTTATTCTTTAATCAGTTTCTTTCAAATAAATTTTTGTTCTCGTTCCTCTGTAATAGAGAAATTTTCTTATTTTTATAAAAGTGTCTATCAATTAAACTTTTTTTTTATTTCTGAACTATTTTGAGTGTGTAGGGTTGATGTTTTGTTGCAACAAAAGCTAAAAGCTATCTTACAGATTATTCAATTACTAAAAATATCATAGCAATTTCAAAAAAAAATATTAATTAGTGTAATAAAGTTAATATGATAACTGGAGGTAAATCATTTTATTTTTCAAGTTTATCATTTTTGTTCTTTTTGGTGAAAATTTACAATTATGCTTGTTACTTTGAAATCAAATGATATTTTCTTTTTTATAGTCCAAGGATAAAATAGTATGCACTGAATCAACCACTTTTTTCAACAAATTATATTACATTAAAGTTTTACATTCTTACAAATATTAATATTTAACAAAAACATATTAGCAATTTTACTTTCTCGTGTATAGCATGGGGTGCACATGTAGTTATATAGATATTCCGATTGATAGTGCATCAAAATGTAAATTTTTTTTAAGTGTTTCGTGAAAATTTTGCTCTAAAAATCACAACTACTTAAAAGTAAACATTTAAAATATTGAAATATATTGAATAAAATAATATGGAAATTTAGCTTAAGAAAATAAAAAATTATAGGAATAGAAATGAAGTAAGCTGCTTAATAGTAATTTAAATCATTCTTAATTGAATGTATAAAAAATATCTACTATCTGAATATACTGGTTTAAGCTAGAGAAATTACTTATTAAATTGTTGTTTCCTATTGACCCATAAAGTGTTGGAGAGTTTTAGTCTTTAAGATACTTCCAAGACAGCATTATTCAAAAGTTTCATGATTCTTCTCTTATACGACGATTTTTGTAGATAATTTTTTTAAAAGAAAAAATCTGACCCTCTTATAAACTACTTTATATGGTGATAAAAAAAATATTAGTTTGTCTAATGTTTCCTCCTTATTTTATTATATGGGTATCATAAGAATAGTTATTTTCTTCATTTTTATTCCCTTCATCACCATTCTTTAATAGTCTTAATAAAGGATTTATTTTCTTCCAGTAAATTTATTTCTTCTCTTTTCATTTGTTTTATTTTATAATCTAACAATACTTCTATTATTTTTTTATATTATATATATATATATATATATATAACTTTTATATCTATTTGATAAATTTTAATTATCTTTTGGCAATTTTTTCTTTAAATATAATCTTATTTTCTTATTTGGTTCTCAATTCTTAAAACATACAACTTTCTTTTGATCTCTCATATGAATATTCACTAGTAGAAAAATAGGTTTTAACGTCTCCTTTTTACGGCGGGTTAAAGAGGTAAACAATGTAGTCAGAAACGCGGTGACATTTCTGTAAATAAATGAATAATCCCACGTCGGTTGGAACAAACAACCGTCATTGACCTACTTATAAAAAAGAAAAATTCAAATTTTTAAAAGTTGTAAAAGACGCGTGAATCCCACGTCGGTTAAGAGGCCTTAGTCGACGTGGAATTGTTGTCTACTACGTCGGCTAAGTCCTCATAACCGACGTGGTGCGTACTGTATGACAAATTGGGGAAAATTAGGGAAAAAAGGTGAAATTAGGCACATACCACATCGGTTCTGGGCTTTGTAACCGACGTGGTGTATTAACAGTAATTTTTTTTAAATTTCAGGGCATGCACCACGTGGTGCTTCTATTTTATTTCAAACGCGCCTTTTTTTCTTCACTTTTCTTCTTCTCCGCTGCGCGCGTATTCTTCCAGGCACTGTTCCGGCGTCTTCTCCTGCACTTTTCGACCTCCATTTACACCTCATTCTACTCCATTTTGCTTCCCCTTGTTCGCATTTTCGAGAGCTTCGATTTGAACGATTCTATTTTCGATTTCAAGTCCGTTGGTGCTTCGTTTGGTTTGAAGCTGTGCGCCATTCTTTCTCTTCCATTTTCTTTTACTTTTACTGATATTGTTATTGTATTGAGCATTTGTTTGTGATTTGTGGTTTTGGTAGGTTTCGTTTGGCCGATTTGGGTTTGTTTGTGTTGTTGGTTTTGGCATCACCACTGCGGGTTCGGTTTTGGCATCACCACTACGCTACAAGAGGTGTGTTTTTATCTTCTTTGAAATGGAAGAACA
>Ga0099825_1000661_pt1 | contig 38645 bp, 21 predicted proteins | sample SiratroredBW_FD_76838 | JGI IMG/M metagenome (GOLD analysis project Ga0099825, IMG submission 76838) | Root nodule microbial communities of legume samples collected from California, USA - Siratro red BW | ecosystem: Host-associated > Plants > Roots > Nodule | place: USA: California | collected...
ATATATATATATATATATATATATATATATATATATATATATATATATATATATATATATATATATATATATATATATATATTGTCGTGTCCCCGTGTCTATTAATTTTCAATTTAACCGTATCCACGTGTCCGTGTCCGGGCTTCATAGCCTTACTCGGATAAATTATGTAAGAAACCAACGATGAACTTGGACAAACTACGTCAAAGAACTGTCAAGTTCATGCAATTGGAAGAGCTAGAAGTGTTTCACAACAAAGTGAGAATCTTTGATGAAGGGGTTGGTAATCGGTCAACAAACAAGGAGTCGACCAAGCCACCTTTGCCTAACAGAAGACTACGTGACTTGCCTAGACCCCAACATTTCACAAAGTACACGTCCCTAAACACTAACTGAGCACGAGTATTGGAGGAAGCCCAAAACCCCGAGCTAATTTTGACTCCAGGGAAGACCCCAATGCCACCTAAAGCAGATAAGACTAAGCACTGTTGATATCACCAAAATGATGGCTACACCACTAAAGATTGTATGGCCTTAAGAGACCAGACGGAGGAGCTAGTACAAAATGGGCACCTTTGACGCTTCATCAAAAGAGAATAAGATGTACGGGGCCATCATTAGTAGGCTAGCACCCACTATGATGGTCGAGCGAGACAAGCCTCACCCCGAGGTGATACCAGAGACAATCACCAAGATGTCCCTTTGAGGGGAGTGATTAAGACCATCTCAAAAGGATTCACAAGAGGAGGAACCATGAGCTCCTCGAAGAAAAAGACACCTATGAGCAATCTGATCTCTTAATGCCATCAGCAAGAGAGTGAGAAGAAACATACTTGTAATCACCTTCACCGATAATAACTCACTCCATTGATCCAAACCACGAAGAACCCATGGTTATCACAATAAAGTTGGTTAACTTCGTGCTCATGAAAACATTGATGGACGAAGGAAATTCGATGAATATCTTGTACTAGAAAACCTTCCACCGTTTAGGGTTGTTTCAAGATGTTATCATCCTGTATGATGAGCAAATCGTCTGCTCTCGGGTGAGTGCGTTGACATGCAGGGTACACTGATTTATATATCAAGTTTAGGGAGGATAATCGAAGTTACAAAACAATGAAGGTAAGATATGTCATAGTCGATGCCAACATCTTGTAAAATGTCCTTTCGACCGTCCTTTCCTGAACAAGCTCGGGGTCAACATCTCAAAACCACACCTTGCAATGAAGTTACCTTGCGAGCAAGAAAGGGTGGTTATTGTGCACGTTGACTAAAAAATAGCCTGAGAATGTTATGTCATTAGTCTGAGGATGGTAGTCATATTTTCCAACCAAAGCATAAGTGAGAAACAACCAGATGGTCGCTATGACATACTTGGATCCTCGGCTCAAGGATGATGTGAGGATGGAACCAAAAGAAGAGATAGTCCCTTAGAAGCTTAGAGTGGAAAGGAAAAACAAGACTGAAGTAAAGGTGAAACTCGTCGTTAGGGTACTAACAAAGAACTGAGACCTTCTTGCCTGGATGGCGAAAGATATGTTGGGTATAGATTCTTGCATAATCTCACATAGTTATCAGCATGAAAGGATGTAAAACTTGTCACTAAAAAAAGTGAAGATTCAAAGAGGAGATGAGCTTAGTTATGGAGGAATAAGTGAATAAGATATTGAGGGCAGGTTTTATCTGAGAAGTACATTATACAACTTGGCTGGAAAATATAGTCCTAGTGAAAAAGAATAATAAACAGTGGCAAATGTGCACAAACTACGCTGACCTTAATAAAGCCTGCCTTAAAGACGTCTACTTGTTACCTAGCATTAGATTGACTTGTGGATGGCATCATAGGACACAAGTTGTTGAGCTCCCTCAATGGATACTCGGGATACAATCAAATCCCATATATTCTAAGGATAAGGAAAATATGACATTCTTCACTGAAATGACAAACTTATGTTACAAGGTGATGCCTTTTAACCTAAAGAGCATCAAGGCAAACTACTAACGACTGATTTATTGGGTTTTCAAGAAACATATATGAAAAAGTATAGAAGTGTATATTGACGACATGATAGTCAATTTCGATAGCATAGAGTAACATATGGTTGACCTCTTAGAGATCTTCGAACAACTCCGTAAGTATCAAATGAGGCTTAACTTGGAGAAGTGCTGTTAGCACCAAGAGCTGTTATATGATTTGATGAAATCAACACAAGAATGGAGTCTACAAGGGATTATAGCTAACAATGTGAATTACATGAAGATTCATAGAGCTTGTTGGAGTTTTGGTCCTAGACTTAGGCTGTGTGTGTGAGAGAGAGTTTGGTTTTGGTTAAAATCATATGTTGCATGTTTCATAATTCAAAGTAAGCTCCAAAATTGATTTTGCTTAAACAAATTATTAAAGAGGTTTAAATAAGGCTAATCAGATTTTGAGAAACTATTTCAGAAAGGAATTCAGTAAACTGGTTTCAGATTTTGAACTTGATGAATTTTCTTCTAAGTCACAGAAAATTTAATCGATTGAACGGTTGATACAATCGATTAAAATTTTGACAAGACTTATGACCAGTTTTCTTATATAAAGGTCAAGGACGTGATTTCCTTTTAACAAACTCATTTTGAGCGAATACTTGTGAAAATTACCAAGAGAGAAAACGTGTGAACACCTTGAGATCTTTTAACAATCAATTTTCATCAAGAACACTAATCTTGGAGCATTTCTTTGGATGTGAATTGGTGAAACTGTAATTTTGATCCAGAGCTAAGTGTTCTACTTTGTTCTCAATAAAATTTGTAATTTGTTGAGTAGATTCACTGCTGTAATTGTTTCACTGATTGATATTTCTTGTACTGTGAGTATGGTGTTATGAATTACATAGGGATTGTAATTATAACTAGTTTAGTGCAGTAGGTTATGCATTGGTTTGACAGCTGTTGTAAGGTGCAGTAGGTTGTTCACTACTGGGAGCAGTGATTGCTTGCATGTACTGTGTAAAACTGATCTTGGTGATCTTTTTTAGTGGAACTCTTTGCTGGTTGGCAAAGGAATAGATGTAGCCCTTGAGAAAGGGTGAACCAGTATAAATCTTTGTGTTCTTGATCTTTCTTTATCTCTTCTTGAACACTTATTGTTTCTGCTATCGTCCATTCAATTAATTGTTTTTCGCACTCAATTGATTGTTTGTTCTTCTAGTGTTTTTCTGTATTTTTTTTGAAACTATTATATTTTCTATATAATTGACTGATACTGTTCTTGATTATACTAGAGTGCTTACTGTCTTCTGATATCACAGTTTAGTAAATTGAATTTCTAGAAACATATTTTCTTGATCAAATTGTTGTTTCTTGATTTTTCGATATATCTGAATAACTTTTATTATGTGACTAATCTGGAATTTACTATAATTAATGTTCATCTGGTTATTGTTGGGTAATTCTGAATTACATTTTATAATCAATAAATTACTTTCGCTTCTGATTCTAGTGGTGTTACTGGTTGACTAATTTGTATTATTGATATCATCCAGATTAATTGTTTCTTGACTAGTTTGATTTACACTCTGATTTTTATTAAGTGCTTTTGTTGTTTACTGTGTCTGAGTATAACTTGGTTTCTGAATTGCTTAATTGAGTGCTTTTGTATTCATTTGATTGTTTCAGTGATTCTTGTTAACTATTGAGTTCTATTTTTTAGTATTGTCTATTATTTCAATTAATTGATTCTGATATGGAATTTATTGATTTTTTGCTGTGCACTTCATAATATCATTTTTTAGTAGTTTACTAAAGAACTTTCATTTCACAATTTTATAAAATCAATCCTTGCGAAAAGTTTTTGAAAGTTCAATTCACCCCCCTCTTGAACTCGGCCTAAACCTTATTTTACAAGTGCATCTTTTGAGGTTGAAAGGGGGAGTTCCTAGGCTTCATGCTAACATACTAAGGCATTGAAGTAAACCTAGACAAATGTCAAACACTAATGAGAATGCAAAGCTCAAGGAATCTAAAGGAACTACAAAGATTGATTGACCGCTTGACCTTTCTGTCTCGTTTCCTGCTAAGGTTGGTTGACAAGATTAAGCCAAATTTGAAGCTGATGAAGAAGGTCGAAAGGCTTGATTGGGGCAATACTTGCAAAGAATCATTCTAAGTAGTAAAAACTTCAATCTCGTCTCCATCCATAATTAGCAAGTCGCTGTTGGGACAACAACTACTGGTATATCTATCAATGTCAAAAGAAGCAGTTAGCACGACCCTAGTGTAAGGAAAATTGAATAGAAGTTAATTTACCTCGTTAGCTGGGTGTTGCAAGACGTCAAGACAAAATACCAACAAATAGAAAATATCACTCTAACCCTCGTTTTTATGACAATAAGGCTCAAGCCATATTTTCAAAATCATGAAATCCTTGTCAAAATTGAATGCCCAATATACAAGGTGCTAAGGAAGTCTAAGCTAGCAGGATAAATAATAGCATGATCGGTATAATTTTTCGAGTTTGGAATCAAACACCCAAGGTGTCCAATTAACTCATATGCCTTCAAGTTATAGGAAATTGATAACCAGCTAGTGGAAACGTTGATTTTATTTGTTAATGGTTCCTCAAATAAAAAAGGAGGTAGCTCAAGAGCCAGATTAGAAGGGCTGAGAGACTTGAGGATAGAGCAATCCCTCCGTTTGACTCTAAGACGTCAAACAACCAAGCCAAGTACGAAGCGTTCATTGATGGCCTACTTCTGATAAGAGACATGGAAGCCCGACATATCCTGTGTAAAAGTGATTCGCAGCTGATGGTTGGGCACATAAACGGAAAATTCCAAATTAAAGACTCCTTCTTCTCAACTGTTACCATTGAGTTAACAAGATGATGGTGAAGTTCAAAAAGGAGAAATTAATTCCTAGGCAAATATTTTGTAAAATTGGCAAGTACGAAAAGAAAAAATCAGAACAAAACAATGATTCAAAAAACAATATCGATATTGACAAACTCCTTAGAAGAATGCATGAACACTGAGAAGTTAGAGGCCAATTGGATCCAGCAAATTAAGAACTTCATCGCCAATCAAGACTCAAAGGTTGAATACTGCGACAGGTCCTTAGCTCAAAAGGTACCATGATTGTTTATAATAGGACATGACTTCTATAAACGAGGTTACTCAACCCCATTATTGAGATTCTTGATGAAAGAATCCAAGTATGTGATGAAGGAACCCACTTAAAGCCTTTCTAAAAGAATTTTAAAATATGATTATGTTCAAAACAATGACACTTAATGAAAGTTGTACATATGCAAACCTATCTATACATATGAATCACAATCAATGACACATGAAAGCAATAATACACAATACAAATGAGTTAGTTTATCATTAAAACACAACTACAAAACAAAGGAGTCTTTAAACTTTGTATTCCTTGATAACTTGATGAACATATGATAAATATTTTGAAGCACAGACCCTTAACTTCTAATATATGAAGATAAAATCCAAAGAAGGATAATTACTCTTACATAAGATAATGCTCTAAAAACTTTCTTAATTTTTCATATATTCAAAAGTGATTTACAAAGACAGCAGGTGATTATTTATACTCACATTTGCACCAAAATTTAAAACTTATACATTACACACTTTTTGGACTGTTGGCAGAGGTGATAATATTAATTTTTGGAATGATCTTTGATGCTCTGAGAAATACATCTCTCTGCTTGTAGGTGTTACTTATGCCGAAAGGATTAAATTGAAATTTACTGTGTTCTATGTGCTCTTTGTATAGGAAACAAGAAGAATCTCTTTTTCATCTTTTCTTTGATTGCTCTGTCACCTCCCATATTTGGAATTATACGAAACAGGTTTTTCTTGAGTTATCTTCTCTTTCTATTATTGATATTATTGATTTCTTGATGCTTGTAGGGAGTCCCTTAGTTAATCTTGTTAGGTTGCCAACTATTACTTACTCTGTTTGGATGATATGGAGGATGAGAAATCATGTTAGGTTTCAAGAAAACATTTCTATCTGCTCGGCTATCCAGAGTGTTAAAGGTTTTATCAAAATGACGGGTAATTCTTCCAAGAAATACATGCTCAATGACATTGTTAACTTCTCTTATTTGAAGTTTTTTTATATCACCATGCATCGTTAAAAAGAGATCTCTCTTATTTAGATTATTTGGGAATTCCCTCATATCAATTGGAGGAAGGTCAACACCGATGATGCTATTAGAGGGTGTCCAGGTTTTTCGACATGTGTAGGTTTTTTTCGTGGTAGCAGGGGTGAATATATAGGTAGTTTCTCTTCTTTTCTTGGGGTACAAAAGTCTTTATATGCTGAGGTTATGAGAGTCATTTTAGCTATTGAGCTTGCTTGGAGCAAAGGCTTCAAATGTATTTGACTTGAGTGTGACTCTTTCCTGCTTTGTCAAGCATTTAGTTCGTTTAATTTCATTCCTTGGTCTTTGAGTATGGAGAAAGTGTATAAAAATATGTAAAGAAATCGAGTTCAAAGTATCTCATATATTTCGTGAGAGAAACCATTGTGCTGACAAGCTAGCTTCTTGGGTCTCGAGAATAAGTTAGGTTTTAAATGGTATGATGATTTACCTGTTCTTATTAAATTATACTTTTTAATAATATGTATCAACTCCCTCTGTTTCGTTTTGTTTAGCTTGATTGAGGAGTATTTATCATCTTTTCTTATCATGAGTTTGGCCTAGTCCCTCCATAATTTTGTATCCTTTCTTTTTTTTCTTTTAATAATGTTTCATGTCATATTATTGATCTTTGAAATGTCAACCTAACTGAGATGTCAAAGTTCATAGTAATACCTAACATAAATTTAAATAATAAAAAAAAAATAAAAGAAGGGATAACATTCTAACTCACAACTTCAAGCTTCTTTTATCTTAAATATTTCTACAGAAAAACTTTCATTTGTTTAAACCGAATCTTTCCCATAGACAATGCCAAATATTTACCACAACCTAAAATGAACAATTTTCAAATAGTAAAAAGTTTGACAAATTATATTTTGACATCAATTAACCACTTCACAACTCATTTTTAAAGGTAATAAGATAATAAAAACTAAATTTTTATATTTGTAAAGAAAAAAAAAGATTAACGATGAAATAGTAGTTATAAAGTAAGAGTAAAAATATAATTAAATATCAAAATATCAATGATTCAAAAATTTCTTACAGTTCTTTTAGTCAAAACTATTGAAGTTAGTGTCATGTTATTTCATTTTAGTGTGCAGATGGTGAAATATAAATTCACAATTTCTATAGTATAAAAGTATAGTCTCATTAAGGATGATTCACTATTGCTATATCATAATTATAATATCAATTAGTTGGCTACTATATAAAAGTATAGTTTCATTAATGATAATGTTCGTTTTTATCCCTTAATACTTAATCTATATAAAATTTGTATCTTATTCTTATGAGGTAACCAGTATACACTCACCTCTCTTCAATAACTGTTTATATAATTATTAAGTGAAAGTTAGAAAAAGAAAATTATATTATTAATAATAAGATGTCAAATTAAATAATACCTACATATAAATTCATTTAACATTTCTACATCTAGCAATTTACCCTTCATTATACACTAAACATGTCAAATAATATACATGTCAAAAAATAGACATTGCATTTGATCTTACTAAGTAGTCTAGGTTAAGAGAGGTGTCATTACATGCCTCAAACAATATTTGTTTCGAACTTTTAACTCTCAGCTTGAGAAAATCACATGCAATTGTTTATTGATTAACTAATTAATAAAACGAATTTTAAAATGTTAATTAAAGAATGTATAAATAATAAAATAAGAAAAGTATGTCACATAAAAAATTATATCCGTTCATTTTTCTTTTGTTACAGTCTTAAATTACTAAGTTTTATTCACTTCTTCCAATCTCAAAAATTCACACCTGTCAAACACAATGTCTATAAGTTTTAGAATTTATAAATTATAAATAAATCTAGTTAAGCTTTAACGGAAAAAGAAAATACAAATATTAGACACCACGGTTTTCAAATAGCAATTTAATTTAAGAAAATGAAAGAAAGGAGTGGCTATTATGATTATTATGTTCATTAAAAAAAAAAAAGAGGACATTGCTCTTATTGTTGTCCAAAGGTTTTTGATCCGTCCACACGGTCAAAAGAGCATAACAAAAGGGGTTTTGTCAATTGATTTCATGGTTTTTCTTGTAATTTTGTCATCCTTATCCAAATGTATGAAAGATCCACACTAGATTTGCAGTAATCTTCTTACACATTATATATATTTTGAGAGATCAATTTTTAATTATTAAATGAAATTATTACTAATTGTGACTAAAATAATTATCAAATTAGATTTTGGTTGCTAAATAACTAAAAGATAGAAGTAATGATTGAATTTAGTGACCAATTAAGTCAAATAATTAGTAGTTAACATTAACAACCAAGGTTTTAGTGACCTATACTATTAGATTCTAAATTAGTCTCTAACTTAATTAGATACCAATTTAGAATCTAATGACATAGGTCACTGAAACTTTGATATTTAATGTTAGATACCAATTATTTGACTTAATTGATCACTAAATTCAATCATTACTTGTATCTTGTAGTTATTTAACAACCAAAATTTAATTTGATGACTATTTTGATCACAATTAAATATCATTTCATTTGGTAGCTAAATATTGGTCTTTAAATAACTTTTTTCTTGTAGTATATATATATATATAATATTTTTAAGTATGATAAATTATAACAATAAAGAAAAATAAAATAAAAAAGCAATAAATTTAAATTATCCATTCACTAAAAAGTAATTCAATACATTTAAAATATTTTATAATACAATTACAATTTTTTTCTTTTTTTTCCAATGTGTATTATTACCGTTGCTTTCATTCAAATTATAAATTACACATTAAATATATAAGATAATAATACAAATATTATATTTAAATAGATTTAATAAATTTACGAATTAATATAAATATTAAAATAAGACCATAATAAAAAGTATGGTATGGATAAACAAAAAATAGATTTTACTTTAAAAATTTTAAGTAAAGTTTCATAATTTTTTTTTAGTGATAAAAAAAATTTATAACTTTTTATTATCTTATAGAGATATTTAAAAGTTCTTATAAAAAAAATACTTATTCGCATTACAAAGATTTTATCTCTTTTTCTCATACAAGATTTTGTAAATATTAAATTTTGATGATTCATTACTAAAAGTATTATTTCTTTTAAGAAATTAAAAAATAGTTATAGAGTAAAAATGTATCTGAATATTTTATTATTAAACAGAAAAGTTCATATAAATAAAAAAAATCAGTTATTCAAGTTTTATTTTAATATAATCATCATCTTTATAAAAAAAGAATATTTTCTCTTTTGTCTTCTCTCTAAATTTCTAATTACATTCTTTATCATACTCACGATTGGATGACACCTTTAAACTTCTAAAAATGAATAACAAAACGGCTGAATCAAAATTTTAAATAGAGTAAATTCAATTCTACCCATTTTTCTTTTGAGTAAATTTTGAGTCTTTTGGTGTATCTGGATAGAGATTCTTTGCATGTGATGTTTGAAACCTCAAGATTAGTCTATGTTAGTTTAAGGTTTTGGTAATGTGTTTAGATTATTGATTTGGACTTTGTAGTGCATGTTAGGTATCACTATTTTCTTTAGGAATTGAAGTTTCTTTTAGATTCTCAATCATCAAATCAGGTAAGGCAAGCTAGTTTAAATATTTTAATAGTACCTTATGTTAGAAGATCTGAATGTGAGGGTGACATGGTTACCGATTTCAATGTGAGGGTGACATGGTTACCGGTTTCAAAATTTTCTTGTAGAGATGTGATTGTATATCTATATATGTTGTTTGAGAATGTAGAGATCATGAGATTTTGATAGTTTGGTAGTTAAATGGTGTTTTGAGGTTGATGAGTTTTTTAAAAGTTGTAAAATTTTGCTCTTAAGAGCTTGGCATAAAGAGGTGCTAGTGCCCAACCCCATATACACCGCTGGACGTAATTCGAAGAGGTGACTCTCGGTCCTCGGCTCAGCTCAAATGGCATTGGGCGTAATTTAAATAGAGAAGCCTCGAGTTTAAGTGATATTGGGTGCAACATCAGTTGCACCGGGTGCAACTTCAATGTCACTATGTGCAACTTCTATAGTGTCGGGCATACTGCAGTGCTCAACTTTTGTGAAATTTTTGCTTCCTCTTTTCTTAACCTTTGCCTCTTAGGGTTGTTACATTTATTGTTTGGTCATTGTGTAATGGATATTTTTGACTTAAGGTGAATGTTTGTTTATATATATATTGAATATTAATCTTCAATAATTGCATGATATATGATATAAGTTATGAATTATGTGGAAATGTGTTTAAGACAGTAATTTTAGGAAAGGAAATATCTTGTTGAGAATAATTAGGATGTACATTGATTTGGAATTCATCTGGAATGAGGTATTTTGACTCTACTGGTATATTTGAATCATGTAGATAAAAATTATCAGGTAGTGTTTGTCAAATGAGGTTCATATGACTGAGTTTATGGTTTGAAAAAGAACTTGTGAGAATAGATCATATGGATTAACTCTATCATATGAGGACGATTTGATTATACATGTGATTGTATGGAAGTGGAAGGATAATATGACAAGTATAGATCTCTGAACCTAGATCAAAATATAAATTTTTGAAAATATCTATATATGTTGGTTAATGAATTTGTGACACGAAATATTAATTGAGTTATTTACCAACACTTGCTTATTTAATATTGATTATGAGTTAACACTAACTTATTTAGTATACTATAATATACGAAGTATGAAAGTTTGATATATTTATAACTTCTTTGAATAAAAATTTTTAATTCATGTTGATATCTTTAAAAATCTCTAAGTGTTTCTTGTTGAGTTTAAGTTTGTTTAAATATGTGATTATAATATATTATATAGAAATAAATGATATAATAGGTGATAAAACTTTAGAATAAACAGATGAAATTTTTATTTTTGTTTTTATATTTGTTCATATTTTAAAATTCTTATTAAGAAGAATATTTTCAGTAATATTTTATGAATATTCTGTTATATATATATATATATTATATTTTTCTGATATAGTCTTTTAAGAGATATAACTAGGCACGTTACATTATTTATAATAATGATGATGATACATTTTTATTGTGATTTTATATTTTAAAAATTTTAAATTTTAATTTAATTTTAAATAATTTTTATATTTTATGTTTCAATCCAACTAAACATTATCCTTAAAATATTTATTTTAAATACCACAAAATTATTTACTAGGTAAAAATAAGCATATACAAACCTGGAGATGTGACTGAAATCACAACAAAAACAAAATCAGATATAAAACGAACTAAAGATAAACACAATTTACAGTTCGACACTAAATCTATATACATGTATGTTATTTTGTGAATAGTGAATTTATAACAAAGTATTTCAACTTTAAAATTATATGTGTACTTCTATGTACTAACTTATTAGAAAATAAAAAATGAGCTAGTTAAAAATATGCAATAATAAGTTAGTGGTGGAGGTGTCTCCATTTTCTTCTCATCTTCTCTCATTGACTTACTTAATCTGCCAAATGTCTTATTTTTATAAAGTCTTTTGGTCAATTTCCCCAATACTTCATTAATAAGCCAATTATTTTAGGCCACATGTCTCCCTACATACCACAAATTCATTCCTTCTTACTGAAGGCTTAGACAATTAATTCATGATCAATTAATTAATTCATCTTTATTCTCAAAATGTTGAATGCTTCATTTTTTCAAAATATTTTACTATTTTCTTATCTTTCCAAAAAGTAAGAAAAAAAATTCAAATACCACCATTTTTTCTTAATTTTCTTACAAGTTATTGTAATAAAAATATTAGGATTTTGTTAGTTGATTATAATACAACGAAAAATCGATGTTTATAAACCCTAAAGAGATAGTAATAAAAAAAATTTGAAAATGTCAAGTGGGTTATGTATTATCTGAGTGTTCACATTATTTTAAGACATGCATGAGGAGATAACAACCTCATAAATTATATATATATTTTCAGATATTAGTCTCCATTTCTTTAACAAGATATATAAAGTATAAAAAAATGCTTTAAACTGAATTTTGCACATCATTTTAAAATTACTATAATAATTATGTTTCAAAAGTTTGTATCTTCATAGTTATTATGATAAAATAGTAATAATTTATAATTCTTCTGAACAAAGAGTACAGCTCAGTTAAAAGCATGCAGAGTTTTTAATAAGATGAAACTATGAAAGAAAAGATTTTTTTTGTGTATAACAGAGCATTTGGTTGGACAAATAAGGCGTGGACTTTTTGCTACATTTTCTTCATTCAGATCCACCAAACCAAACCAAACCCATCATACAAAATCACGTAAAGCACCCAACTCAAAAGCTTCAAACTTTTTCAGTTTCCAAATTACGACACAGGGAACAAAAGGAAAAAGAGTTGCACAGATTTCTTCTTTTGTTGCTTTAAAGTCAGAGAAAAGTTTGAAGCTTTCTTTACCCTGTTGAATTATTTTAACTGGGATGGCGGGCGGCGGAAGTGGGGACCGGCCGCCGTGGAAGGAGGCGGCGCCGCCTCGACCCACCATCAGTCTCCCTCCAAGGGCTGCTTCCATGGACACCCTTTTTAATGGCGGCTTCAGCCCCGGTCCCATGACTCTTCTCTCTGGCTTTTTGACTGATGGGGATGACTGCAACAAGTCCTTCTCTCAGCTCCTCGCCGGAGCCATGGCTTCTCCGGTGGCCGCCGCCTCACCTGGCCTCTTTTCACCTTCTCAGGTACTGAACTTTTTTCTCTCACTCGTGTTTGCTACAAGTTCTTCTAGTGTTGCATTTTCATTTATCAAACATAGTATGTGTCGGAAAGTTTGTTTTTTATTTTTGGTTAGACAAAATTCTGATGCAAAACTTCAGCTACTTTTAGTATGGTTAAAATTAAAGTTTGACACCTAAGTAATTGACTTTTAAGGTTGACTTTTTATATGCGGATTATGAAGTGGTTAAGTTAAAATGATTTTGATTCGGAAATGGCTTAAAATGATTTTAGTTGGTTTCTGGAAACGGGCTAAGGAACCCCTTCATTATAGGCAGATTGTTTTTGTCATATCTTATGTTTGTACGAACACATTTAAGATTTTACTCAACTGAGCAAGTGTGAGAAATTTGTGTTAAGGGCATGTTTGGATAAATTTCTTTATAAGCATTCATGAGGGGAGAAAATAAGAAGAAAAAATTAAGTGAGTTTCTCTCTTAAGCTAAAATTAGCTTTTGCATGGTTTAAAATAAGCTTTTGGAGAAGTTAAATGAGAAAGTTTTACAAATTAGTTTTATAATTTCTTTCCTTTAATTTTTTTTTTTCTTTTACTGGAATGGGGTCTTTATAAAAATTATTTTATTTTGTAATGGTAATGAGCAAGTTATGATTCACAAATAAAAGTTTCTGGGGAGGAGCTGTATTCAAGTAACAGATCAATATAAGTTGGAAACTGTAATCATATACATTGCTTGATATTGTTATTTCTAGTACTTAATTAAAACGAGATTAAAATAAATTAGTGGATATGTCTGAAATATTTTCTGGACATGTTGAACATGTCAATCACATGAGGCCAATTTTCTACTCCTTTGTTAAGGGTTGTGTAAGTTTTCCAAATGTGTTGTCCTCATTTTGTAGCATATTGACCCCTTCAATCTTTCAACTTTTCACATTTATTGCTGGCCAAATTTTTAACTTTTATGTTGAAATTGACAGGTTTCTTAAATGGGTGGGTCCATGGGCAACCCCAGTTGCTTATTATAAACAAAGAGTGGTATTGCAAAACAATTGGATTTGAATTTTTAAAGTTTAAAAATAGTTATATAAAGGTACTTGTTCTCAAGTAAAAAGATTCATTGTGGTGACCTGATGAAGATACCTCATGTACACTTTTGTGTTGGCTTCTGTTAACTTTTGTATTTTGGAGATGAGATGGAGTTTCTTTATACTTCTATTTTACTCAAGTGAGTATTAATCTAAAGATGCTTATGCTTAGGCTTAGGTCCACTATAAATTTTACAATAGTATTTCTAGTGAATGCTACTTCTTGAATTATATCAAATATCTAAATGTACATGATAATGAAAATTTGATGTTTGCATGTTGTTGAAACTGTGTAACATATTAAGTCTAACTCAATCTTACAAAACTAGTTTATAAAATAAGGTTTGCATCTACTTATAAAATATTAAAAAGTTTTTTATCTAGATAACACACAACAGCATACATCCACTCTTTATTGCGATAACATAATCACATGATATTTGTAAGTGATTATACTGTGCCTCCTTATTGTTCTAACAACTAGATTTGTGATACATGTAGGTGTCATTTGACATGACACACCAGCAGGCCCTAGCCCAAGTTTCAGTGCAGGCTGAACATTCATTGTCTGTATCACTATCATCACCTACCTCATTCACACAGCTTCCTGCAGCTACTTCCAATCCTACACAACAGCTGATTCCATCCTTAACTGCAGACTCTTGGGCCACAATGACAGAATTCGCTGATCATTCTCACTCTGAACAAAAGTTGCAATCTTCATCACTGAATGTTGATAAGCCTGCAGATGATGGCTACAACTGGAGGAAGTATGGACAGAAACAGGTGAAGGGTAGTGAATTTCCTCGAAGTTATTACAAATGCACGCATCCACACTGCCCTGTGAAGAAAAAGGTTGAGCGTTCACTTGAGGGTCATGTAACTGCAATTATCTATAAAGGAGAACACAACCATCAACGTCCTCATCCTAACAAGCGCTCAAAAGATGCTGTGGCTTCAAATGAAAATTCAAATATGCAAGGGACTAAGATGGATCCAGAGTCAAGTCAGGCAACTGCTGATAATCTATCAGGAAGTGACAGTGAGGAAGTAGGTGATTATGAAGCTGAAGAGGATGACAAAAATGTTGAGCCTCACCCCAAGAGGAGGTAAACTTTTATTTATAAAATCCTATTCTTGCTTGATAATTACTTGGTATGAGTTAGAAAAGAAGGAAAACTTGGTTACAAACAAGTGAGTTATAGAAATTAACTAGATATAAATATTGGTTTTTGCTCCTTGGCTCTCTTTTCTTTTAACATCATTTGTGTTTTCTGATCTTAGAAGTGTTGTAATTCTGCAGTAAAACAGAAGTCACAAATTTGGATCCAACATCTTCACATAGGACTGTCACTGAGCCTAGAATCATTGTGCAAACAACAAGTGAAGTTGATCTTTTAGATGATGGTTACAGATGGCGAAAATATGGACAGAAAGTTGTCAAGGGCAACCCTTATCCGAGGTGTTATTGCTTCTCCTCCACATTCATTGAACTATTCATGACTGTGAATTATGATTGTCCTGAACTTGTTAAAAAATTATCCCTCAAAGAAAAAATGCTCAATTTTTTCAAAGTTCATCACTCATTATATTCACTACTTCATATCACACTGACCTCATCAGTCTAATGATGAATCTAGCATATATCCTGTGTAGGAGTTATTACAAATGTACAACCCCAGGTTGTAAGGTCCGAAAGCATGTGGAGAGGGCTTCAACAGATCCTAAAGCTGTCATAACAACATATGAAGGAAAACACAACCATGATGTTCCAGCAGCCAAGACCAGCAGCCATGTTATGGCTGGTAACACTTCACAGATAAAATCACAGAATTCCAATCCTGGAAAGCATAGTTTTGGCTCCAGAGATATTGGTGGCAATGAACAACAACAGCCGGTTGCACGGCTACGGTTGAAGGAAGAGAAGATAACCTAGTGTGTGCTGGAAGAACTTGCTGCATGTAAGGAAGAATGTGTCTCACATCACAAGTCATGTTTATTTTCATGCTCATTTCATTCTTTTCTAGTCTTAGGCCTAAGTTTTGATCATGGCCTATCAGTGCAATCCCTAATAAACAAATGGTTAAACACTTCTCTCTTCCATTTTCTCCCACAACCACATCATGATGAAAGAGGTAAGGGCAACAAAAGAAAAGGGTTTATTTGCACAGGTCTTGGATGATGCTGTACTATTTGTACCTTGTGTACATTGAAAAGTTGTGTTATGTTGTTTAATATAGTTGGTCATCATTTCATAGTGTAATTCCTACTTATTTGATATTTTGCTCAAGAATGTGAATTTTTTTATCATGAAGTTATGTTCCTTGCATACACAACTCTTATAATCAATTCTTCCAAAATAAAGAATAAACAAGTTTTTTTTTCTCATATCTGATTGGATTGCATTAACTTATTTTTAAATTTATATTGATTTTATTATTTATTTTTAATGTAAAAAGGTTATACTAAATCAACCAGAATTTATAGCAAGTGTGACTCATAAGATTGGTATTGCAAAAATTAACAAATTTATCATACATAATGGGCATAAAAATATTTTTTGTTTATGATATTTTACTTTTTCATTCCCAAAAATGTTGTTTGACTTTTGTTATGTGTAAAATTTCTTTTTTTCTTTTGTAAATTCTTGTTATTTTGCTTGTTTTTAATTTTTTTTAATTCTTGTAATATTTTGCCGTATGAATTAGTCTCTTTGGAGAAAAAAACTTCAAATGAAAAGTAAATATATTAGAAAGACTAAAGTAAAATAATTAAGACGAAAACCAAGAAATAGAAGTTTAATAAGAATCAAGAGTTGACCAAAATATTATTCCAAACTAAGCATAGAATACAATATGTCAGTTTGACCTATATAAACTTGGATTTTATTTTTAAATTATTTACTTGTATAAATGTACATGGCAGCATGTAAAAAATCAGGTGACGGTGTCGAACAGAAGTGACACCTAACCAAGTACATCAATTCATAACATTGATTAGTATTTGTTTTTCACATTTTACTAATCATTTTTAAATTATTTGTGTTGGGTTAGAAAGATCATATTTGACGTGGTCTAATTTAAAGAGACTTAAAATATGTAAAGAAAACATTTGAAGGAACAGAAATTCAACTAAATGAAGATATAAGACTTGAAACAAAATTGAAAGACTTCTCATAAGTTTAACAGCAGCTATATTGTCACAAGATTCTATCACCATAACAAGTCAAAATAATAGCTTATCATACTTTTACCCCACTCCTCTCCTCATTTACATTACTATAGAGTTTGTATACCTTCATTAAGAAAAACAATAATTGTTTTTGGAAAACCTTGTTACAAATATGAATAAACTATTTAAACAGCAATGAAACTTAATAGAATTTGTTTATGGATAAAATATATTTTTGAGTTGTATAAAAAAAATTCAAATTCAGTTTTAGTAATTTTTTTGTCTTATTTTTGTTTGTTTAATTTAGAACTGTTTCTGTTTAAAGGTAACTATAATTAATATTTAATGATGGTTAGAGTGTTTCTAAAATTAAGGGAAAAATTTGAGAGGATTATAAATGAATTTAGAAAGTTGTAGAGAGATTAAAAGTATAATTTACTAGTCTTTTAAATAATTGATAATTAGTTATATGTAGAGAGAAAATCTAAATTGTAATTAAATAATTCTGACAGCACCATGTCAATGACTTTTTTTTGTGTGGATAATCCAATTTTTGTCTAAAATCATATTACCAATTGAAATATATTTGTAAAAGTCTAGTTGGAACAATTTTCCCTCTTAATTATAGATAAGTAATTATTAAATATTTCACATTGATACTGCAAGTCAAGATCGACACAAGATAATTACCAAAGAAGATTTTGCATATTAGGGTTTAGCATTTGAAAATAAAGTTAAAATCAGCCTGAAAACAAAAATACAAGTGAAATGCATTTAAAAGGAACGGGAGAACATTAAAAAAAGTTCAATAGAGTAGAAAATTAAAGTATCGTTTATTATAATTTATAAGTTTAATTGTCCATTTTCTAAGTTTAATCATCCATTTGACCCATATAGTTAAAAGATTTTTTATTTCAGTTTTTAGTCTTACACTAAAAGAGCATGTGTTTTAAATATAAAGCTAAGATTTACAATATAAAAGTTTAGTAGTAAAGGACTAAAATATGGATGTTTGGTGATCTCTAAATTTACAACTTTGTAATTTCAAAAACTAAATTTTATATTTGCAATTTTTCAAATAATTCATAAAAGCAGGCCAGAGCATATTCCAAGCAGAGTAGAATATAATTGGTTTTAAATTAGACAAATTTTGCAAGTATTAGATTTCTACATATGAACAATATAAATACCAAATCTAAGACTGATTCTCTATCAGATATTTTCCAGAGAACAAAAATCAATGTATTCAGGCTTTGCTGTGAATTTTGTGGAGACAAAGACTGATATAACCATTAAACTCCTAGTAACAAAGAACTTGAATTCTTATCATAAATATCTCAGAATTTCTAAATTCTTATCATAAATATCTCATAACAATAAACATGAAGGCGTTGATGATCCTGTGTCCTTTAGCTAGTGGTGGTAGTCTGGTGGAGAGTGCTCGCCTTTAAGAAGCATTGCTATTTTGTGGTGCACAACAAACGTACCCACTTTTCCACCACTGAAGAATAGGCTATCAAAACTTAGATTAAGATATTGCTACTCGTATGACTAAATTGGTCACTGGATCCTCTGTAGCAGCTTTTCAACCATTATTCTCTGCTGAGCATCACTCAGTGTCTCTGAATTCATGATCGCATTAGCTACAATAATAGTTGTTTGTGGAGATGCTGCATTAACCTGGATGGAAAAATTGAAAAGGAAAGCTGAAACTAAGAATGAAATTTCATCCAACTTAAACTCAAATGTCAAGCATATATTTCATACGAGCCATGTCGGTTCAAAAAAAGAAAGATAAAGAACATGATATGTCACACTAAAAATAGTGAGTGTCTGCATACCCAAACACGTCCATTTAAGCCAACTGCAATCTCAAAGGAAACTTTCTTCCCTAAAGCATCAAGAACTGCACACGTAGGTGAGCTTAGAAGCCTACAAACACAACCTCTCATGTTAATATCTGTTAATGTTATGCACGAACAGCAAAAATTAAATACCACTGGCAAACCTTCTTGAGAGACCAGTTGTACATTCAAACATATAGCCATCTTTTAGAGCACCAAATTCTGCTGCTTTCCCAGTAGCTGAACAAAAACCAAAACAAAATAAAAGGCAGAGTTAGGTCTGAAAAATTAATACAGAAAAATAAATTTAAAACTTATGTAACAAAAAAAAAAATCCACAATTTAAGAGGCACAAGGAAAAAAACAAAGTCGAGATAAAACACCAACCATCAGTGCATGACAGCTCTGGATTCATTCCAGGGTTTGCTTTTACAACCCGTACATAAAGCAAAGTACCTATCTGCAAGTGATGCATTAGGCAAAATAAATTACAACCTACATAAATGTGATAAACCAACCAAACAAAACATGGCTTAGCACTCAGATGAGAACAAATCAAGTTGCTAGTTTGAGATCCAAATCAAAAGAGGAAAAGAAAAATCTAAATGAATTTTACACTTCATGTTTTACAAGAATTAAATACAAAATACACTTCCAGAACACTTAATTAGGGTAATCAAGGTGATCTGTGACAGTAGCGAAGTTCGTTAATGGAAAAAGAACGCACTGCTTCATAGTCCTAATCACACCATTAAAGATAAATAGAAACAGGAAAACTGTTTGTTAGGACTTAAGAATAAGAGGAGAGAACCTAACCCAAAATTCTAGTCCATTACGTGAGAGAGTGCCAAGGCTTAAGTACTAAAGTAGTTCATCCTATTCAATGTGGAATACCTAACATTGCTACCCTCATCGAGGGCAAATGCCCATGACGGCTTTCACTTTATCAACACTGAGCCGGTGCCTTTATCTCTACTAGATGACTTCACTCATCTATCATTATTGTTAGGACCAACTGTTTGCACCTTAATCCCGACTACAAATAGCCTTTTGCATAGTCCTACTTTCAACGAATGCACCAATTGTAAGCACTTAAGAACAAGAGGAGACCCAACACAAAAGATTAGTCTATTAGATGGGTGAGTCTCAAGGTACCACATCAAGTAGCTCATCATCTTACTTAATTTGGGATTCCTAAGACTGTTGCTGACTATTTCTTCCTCCATATTCAATAAATCCAACGAATTCGGCAAACCACATGGAGCTGCAATACGTTGTTGTTAGGACGAATTTTTATATCCTATTTTCACCTCCTAATGCATAATTCATACCAGAAAATACGTAAAGCCTACCACTCCACATCAGCCACTACTACTGATCAGAGCCCAGACACCCTGAAATCACAGATTTTTCTAGGAAACACTCCCTTTCAAGCATCCAGAGTGCACTCTTTTATTTCTTAAATAATAATGCCTCAATGATGATGTCTCAATCGTCCGGGCAGTCTTATCTAGAAGGGTGAGAATTGTAGTTTAAAGTTGTTAACTATGAAATCTTTTAACCTATAAAGGCATATGGGTGCTGACAAATGGGAAAAAGTATCCTGGACAAGATTGAGATATAGAGAGAGAAGAAATATGCCAAAATATTCAAATATTCATTTTCTTTTTAAAAACAAGGATATCGAGGCTTATCAAGGATGAAAACTTTAATTAAAGCTCCATAGCTAAGGATAATCCTTCTTGTAACAATATGACACTTCAAGCATTGATATAAAAAGAAAATTACCCAAGATTATACATAGAAAACGAAAACTTTCAAGCATCCAGAATGCACTCTTTTATTTCTTAAATGATAATGCCTCAATGATGATGTCTCAATCGTCCGGGCAGTCTTATCTAGAAGGGTGAGAATTGTAGTTTAAAGTTGTTAACTATGAAATCTTTTAACCTATAAAGGCATATGGGTTCCTGACAAATGGGAAAAAGTATCCTGGACAAGATTGAGATATAGAGAGAAAAGAAATATGCCAAAATATTCAAATATTCATTTTCTTTTTAAAAAACAAGGATATCGAGGCTTATCAAGGATGAAAACTTTAATTAAAGCTCCATAGGTAAGGATAATCCTTCTTGTAACAATTTGACACTTCTAGCATTGATATAAAAAGAAAATTACCCAAGATTATACATAGAAAACGAAAACTTACTATTATTGAAATGAAGGAAAAAGTACAGTTATAAAGATTTCCACAAGAACAGACAAAACAGATACATAGAAAGAACACGAAAATAAAAATAAATATAAAATGCAACTTTGCTCCCAAGAAATAACCAATTTATAAACAAGACACGGTCACACCACACAAGTTTTAAAGCAGACTAGTTAAGTGACTTAAAAGTGTAAAATCCAGCATCAAGACCAAGGCTTTGGAAAAGGGGATTTTGTTTTTAGATGAACTACCCAAAGTTACCGGTGCCTCCAATTGGTGACCCCAGCCTTCTAATGGTCCATAGTACAATACATAATACTGATCTCCTTCACCTATATCTAATTATTTACAGTAATAATTGATGACCAAAAAATGAACCTTCTATGTTACTTTTGGTACACAGCAACAAACTCCTAAATTTCACAATAACCATCGTGATTTGCAAATACCAACAACAGAAAGTTGCAGTGATTTGGGCTAGACAAGGCTACTACAGAAAGAAATTATTATGAATGTGTAATCCTTATATATTATGAATAAAAATGTTTCTATATTTCGTCAAGATATGTTCCCAACCAGGAGATAAAGGGATGAAATGACATATTGAAACTAAAAACAAAGTATTGCATTATTTTACATCTACATCACGAAATACATCAAAAATAATTTATACACACCTCAAACCTAGGAATATTTCTTCTAGTTCCTCCTTCAAATGCAAGCACCGGTAAAAATGCTATAGATGGTCCTTTTATGTCCACAAGAAAGTTCTGCACAGAAATAAATCGAGATTTTATCATAGAAAAAAACCAGATCTAGATGCGATCAAATTTTAATTATTTTCAAGCAACTAAAAAAAAGTACAACGGTTGGCACAGAACCAAGCAATCCATTCATTTTGTGTTACACTGATAAATTCCTTTTCAACCATTCAATTAACATTTACATGTTATTAGTTAAGATGAAGCCACCTTTGATTATCAACACGACTTTGTAGAAAGTCTTAGAATTTGGATCTCAACCTCACAAAATCAATTTGTAAGATGAGACCTGCACTTCACTTATATTCTATATTTTAACTATATCACTGGTTGATGTTGGACTACACAATTATGACAGCCCCAAAGAGAATGCAACTAAGGCAGGTTAGGTGTGAGCGCAATTAAGACAATTGTCCAACAGAAAGAAAGCAAGAAAACAAGAGAGAAAGCAATCATAAACAATGTCATTAGTCTCTTGCTTGTTCCATTTCTCTATTACTTTCGTTCCTGGTTTGCTTTCTTGGCATGTGTCTTCGTAGGAAAAAATTAAAGGCTTTGAAGAAGCATAATGCCACCATGTCATGGCTAATTCTCTTTTTCAGTCCTTAGTCCTCATTAACATTTTAAAACTCTTAAATACTTACATAAAACTTGAAGCAAACAAGAAAGCTAGAAAAACAAAATTAGAAAATTCCTTACATCTGATCTGGTGTCTACAACAATTCCAAGTACAGAATCCTCTGCATGTGGCACATACTGGAAAAAACTGAAAAAAATCAGAATATGAACTAAAAAAAATAGCACTGTTCAGTAGAAACATTAAAGTCCTACCCCGTATAATACAAAGGAAAATTACATAACATAATCCAATGCTGAAAATAGAAAACGAAATTTATATGCATTTGAAAATAGTTTTCTGCAAGAATGCAAACTGTTATTCACCTTAACAGCAAGAACTTAATTCCCGCATGATATTGAATATATATGAAACTATGAATTAAAATGGAAGAAAGTTCTCAAAGCTACAAACATCTAACCTAATTTCATGATTGCAATTGAAAATTTACTTAATTCAAGAGGGTGTAAAACAGACCCAAAGCAAACATAGATAAAGGTCTTCAACAAATTTCATGACAGATACTACCTTCCAATATTATAACAAACAAATTTTGATACTTAAAAATGACATTATACTGAAAACCAAAACAATTGATTTGAGGATATTATTCCCACCATTTTTGGGTTTAGCCATGTTGTTCTGGATTAAAATCATATTAGCCCTTTCTACTAAAAATGCTCCATTAGCCCATGTACGATAAACACGTGTTTTATTATAAGTCGTTTATTTAATGCTATTTGACAGTGAATTCATATAGCACTAAGAAAGAAGAATATTAACCAGTGGCAATGAAAAATCACTATTGTGCTGTCAATCAAAGCCATGCCTTTACAATTTAAACACAGATCATGACCGCAGCATCATACTCACCCTCTTCTGAGAATTTTCAACCCAGTATTTATTGGGCTTTGAGAACCTTAGTCTGCCAGCCTTCATTACAGAAATTGCATCACAGTCCTAGAAAATTGACACCGACCAGAATCAATATTATTTACAGGCTTGAACAGAATGAACAAAATGAAAGAACTATCATCATCCATAATTTCCTCTTTCTTTATAAATGAGTAGATCAGTCAACAAATACAAAACCAAAAGAAAGACACCCTGAAATTTTACGCAAAATGAAAATTGAGTTCCATATTACATCCTCCCTAAACAGAAGAAAAGTCACTTTATAATTTCTGAGAGAAATAAGCATACTTTTGTTGACCAAATAATTTAAAAACTCAAGAGAGCTAGTGTATGTACAAAGTCAAACATGTATACAAACTAAAAAAGAAGTACGAAGGTAAGGCATCCTAAAATTAGTTATAGGTTGATAAGCACACAAACATAAGAAAAATCATGTCTCCAAAGGGACAATAACCAAGCCACTAAGTACTCCTTGGAGGATGCCATATTAGTTTATGTGAGACTTCAGCACCCGATAAGTCTCCATCATTGTCAACAATTAGGTGTGTGTGCAAGAGAGAACAGGAATCAAATGTCAAATGGTCAATGAAAGTTCTAAATTTTAAAACAACCAAAGACCGACCTGTCGTAGACCACCTCCAAGTTTAATTGTCTGGTTTGTCATGCTAGACAGGTCAAGAACCACATCTCCAGGGCACTATACAATCATTGACATAAATTATAATTAGCATAAAAAGCAATGCTCAGTGTTGAATTCATACCCAAAAGAGATTGATAAGGGCTTGAACAAGGGTAAGCACTCACCACTAATTGGTCCACTAAATTTGCAGGCGAGCTGGAGGGTTTTGTTTCCATTTATCAGAACAAAAAGGACGCAGAATAAATGGCGCTTAGCTAGGAAGAAGTTCCAATCCAACAACTTGTAATTTGCACTGTGAAAACCATTCAACATTCAAAATGTAAATTCTCACATTCCAGCAAGCAACTTGTAAAATTTTCTACTTCATGAGTAAAAATTATCATTCAATCACATGAAAGAACACAGAAAACCAATTCCGTTTGAAAATTTCCAAATGGTCGTAACAAAGCCAGCAGAGAACATCTCACATTAAATTTAATAAAAGAATATAATTTTTATATATTTTAAAACAATAACAGAATTGAAGATACCGAGAATTGTTGCCAGAGAAGAGAGCAGCGTTTGGTGCTTCGTAACAGTGTAAGCAATGCAAGTGAGTCGCAAATTAGGGTTTGGTTTTGGTTGTGATTGAAAAGATCACAAAATTGGAAAACCCCTAATTTGAATAGATATTCGCGAGCGCCCTCTACTTCACTGCAGTATTCAATTTCTGTTGGCAGGGTTTAGATTAAGAGGGTTTTTATAGGGAGATTTTTTTAATCTTAAAATTATCTTCAGGAATTTATCGTTTTTATATCTTTTGAAATTATGTTGGGAATCTTAAATTTTAATTTTAATATATAAATATTTTAAATTTATTTTAGGAATTTAACAATTTTGGAAATTATTTTTAATTAGGTTTTCCATTAAAACTTCTTAATGAGAAAATAGAAATCTAACAACTTTATCAAAGGAGATTTTATCTTTTTATTATTATGTATCTGATTTAAGAGAATATTTTAAACATATCATACATGTTAATTTCAAAAAATATTATCCCAAGAGATAAAAAAATTATAACCAAATACTTCAACGTCCCATTTAATCTAATATACCAATAAGATTATATCACCAACTATATCATTATATCATGTATCTACATTGTGATACATATAATATATTACACAACAATATAAGATAAAAATTTAAAATAATATTATAATCTTAACTAAGCATTATATATTATACGTTATTATTATATTATAATTATAATAGTTCACACAGTCAACTAATTCTAAAAAGTCATCATTATATACATAACAAATTATAACTAAAAGATATAAAATAAAAAATACAATTATATTTAATTTTTTTTTTAAAAGACTCGTATTAAAAATATATCACTATCGATACCAAATAATTACAATATCATAAGTGTATATCACATATTACCCAACAGTTAAATTAAATTTTCAAAATAATATTATAATTCTAACTGAGTATTATATATTATACGTTTTTGTCTTTAATATAATTATAATCGTACATAAAATTAATTAATTCTAAAAAATAATATATATATATATATACATATATATATATATATATATATATATATATATATATTAGATCATATTATTAAAACAATATACGATAATTATAATTAAATTACCTTTAAGTGATATTTAAGAATCTTTATCCACATTTATGTTAAAAATATTATTAATAAAAACTAATCTTATTTTTTTATATTTAGGTGGTTATTTGCATTTTTTTCATGTCTATGGTGATTATTTGTATACTAATGATATAAGGATTCTTTTAACTTTATCAACTAAAATTTTATCTATGTGATTAGATCATCATTGAAATATAAGATATTTCATTTTTTAATAAGTTTCATATTTAATAGTGAAATATTAGGACTCAACATCATATGTGAATCATGATCATTAACACATTATCAAATAAGCAACATGACTAATCATATATTTATAAATATACAATTAATCTAAAATATAATCATTAATGTTGTCATCATCATTAGTTAAGCAATGTTGGAGCAACTTTATCTTTTGCAACATTAGAAGACATCCTTGTTTGAGTGGTCTTAGATTACTTGAGTGAGATAACTTCTAAAAAACAGGTCAACATACAAGAATGAAAGGTTAAATTGTGTTTTAAAACTTTTTGAAATTTTCTTAATGTATCCTCTGATAATTAGTGGTCATCAAATGATCCTTTTGACTTGACATGATTTGTCAAAAATCTTTTCAGAGATTGGTTTGCAAATATCTCCTTCTTTCGTTAGTGTAGTTTAATAATATGCAATGAACAAGATAAGAGAAAGAAAGATTCACTTTACAATTTTTATATTGATTCATCTAATAGAGCATATTATGTCTAATTCTTAATCAACAGATTGAATTTCACTAAGCAAACTATTGTTGCAAGTTACAAACTAAGTATTATTTGAAAGAAAAATACTCTTTGATAAAATCCAAGTATTATTTAAACATGTAACCACTCTTGACTAAATATTTGAAGTATTGTTTGGAATCCATCAACTTGAGTAAAAGTCGAATATTATTTAAACTTTAGTCACTCATGTCTAATTCATTGAGCATTGCTTGGAATATTGTTTGGAATGTAGTCACACTTGACTAAAAGTCGAATATTATTTAGACTTCAGCCACTCCTAGCTAACCCACTAAGTATTTTTTGGATTCACTCTTGAGTAATACAAAGTATCTTTTTAGACAACAGCCACTCTCTGTTAAGACGTTGATCATTTTATAAAACGTAGTCACTCTTGGCTAAATAAACTAGGTTTGTATAAGAATGTTTCAGAAAGATCACAAGAGTTTTCTCATTAAAAAGTGTTAGTGTCTTGCCGTGTATAGAAATATATGAACTCTCTTCTAATTTGCTATATGAACACAACAATATTCTCTACAATGATTTTAAGATCACGAAAATATTTTGATTACATTTTGGCACTTAGCAATGGTTCACTTCTCTATCTTTTTTAAGTTTTTTTTTTATAGAATTTATGCAAATTTAGTTGGAAACTACGAATCTGGGCAAAAATTTAAAAAATTACACAATTGGATTTAGTCGTGTGAGGTGTGACGACTTTGAAAATATAAGTCGTCTCACCCAAGACGACTCTCGTTAGATAGAGTAATTTCTTTTCTTTGTTGTATTAGAAGTCGTGATATCTAGGATGATTTTTTTTTTGTTGAAGTCGTGGTAGTTAGCACGACTTAGTGAAGTGAAGTTTTTTTTTTACATTTTGTCAATTTTTTTCTGGACATATTTAATTTCTTTCGTCTCCAAAGGTAATTGTTGTAGGTAGCATAACTTTAGTGTAGTGAAAGTTCTTCCTTTTTTGTCTAATTTCTTTTTGACGTAGTTACTTTTTTTTTTTTCCAAACTGTAATCGTCGTAGATAACATGACTTTAGCAGTGAACTTATTTTTTTTATTATTTTTTTTCTGACTATGTTTATTTTTTTCCTACCACCATGTAAAGTTTTTTTTTTTAAATCATTTTTTCTTAAACATGTTAGTCTTTTATTTATTTTTCAATTTGTTATGGTATAATTGGATTGGTTTAATTATGTAAAATATTTAATATAATACAATTTTAAATTATAAAATGAAATTACATTAAGTTGGAACATATAATTTTAATATAATTTAATTAAATGATTAGTATAATTTATGTTCTTTTACAAATACGGTTAATTAATTTCATCACGTAAAACATCATGCAATCAAACCCGATCATTGTTTTTTTTTTTTTGTATTAAGTCATAACTCGTATTATCAAGCACAATTTTTTTTAAAAAGAAAATTATAACTCATGTCGTCACTCCCTACATGACTTTAGGCCATGAAAAAGAAATATTTTAATAAAGAAGTCGTGCTTCCTAACACAACTTATAACTACGTAACAAAAATTAATGGAGAATTCATGCTTCCTATAATAATTATGGTTGGAGACAAAAAAAAGTTAAATATGTCCAAAAAAATTGACAAAATAAAAAAACAACTTCATTATACTAAAGTCATGCTACCTAGCATGACTTCAAAAAAAAAATCGTCCTAAATAACACGACTTCTAATACGACAAAAAAAAAATACTCTTGCCAAACGAGAGTCGTCTTAGATGAGACGACTTCTATTTTCAAAGTCGTCACATCTCACACGACTAAACCCACTTTAGTAATTTGTTTAAATTTTTTGCCCAAATATGTAGTTTTTAACTAAATTTGCACCAATTCTGTAAAAAGAAAAAAGTCTCATACTATATATTGAGAAATGTTGGACATCCCACATCGACTAGAGATGAGGTCTTTCAATAGTTTATAAGTGGGTACAAATCTCACTTTACAAGTCGGTTTTGTAAGGATGAGTTATGCTTAAAGTTTACTTCTTAATAGAAAAACTTTCAATGGACATCAAGTGGATGAAATTTCTTGTACTCCACTAATCATGTTGAGATTTACGAAAATAATGAAGCGCATTAATGTTATCTTTAGAAAAAAAATGAAAGAAGGAAATAATTAAAAGAATATGAAAGAAGAAGTTCATCTTCTTTGATCTTCAATATTGGTGTAATTTACATGTGAAATATTGTATAGATGTAATGCATGTCGATAAAAATGTGTTTGATAACTTATAAGAACACTTCTTATATTAAATAGAAGATGAATAATGCTCATTTGTATTTGATTGAAATAAACATGCGAGAGGAATTGCCACCAATGAAAGTATGTGTGTATACATTTTTGTCCCCAACATGTTACACTTCAACAAAAAAAGGATATAAGTTTCCATCAATGTATTAAAGGTGCGAAAGTTCCATAAAAATACTTTTTAGACATAATGTCTCGTGATTATCATGTCTTGATGCAACCATTATTTCATGTGGTTAATGGTGGAATCTTACCCAAAAATTTTTAGACATATTATAATTCAATTTATATTTATCAACACACACACACACACGCACGCACACGCACACACATGCACCCCCCCCCCCACACACACACACATACACACCCATCCACACACACTCTCTCTCACACACACACCCACACCCACATAATAATTGTTCATCTATAAAAAGTATTTGAACAACAAGAATACGATATATTATAATGGGATCGCTCTTGAGGTTGCACTGATGAAATTCTCTATTTAAGAAAATCAAAACCTAGTTGTTGGATCAATGTTGTGCTATGGTGTGGCAAAATATATGTGGGAGGTTAGTTCTATTAAGTTTTTTTGTGATCGTTTTAAGTATAATTGTGATAATTGTTTAGTTGTATTTAGCTCGAATTAAGTACTTATTATGGATTTTGATTTAATTTTCTAACACACAAAATTTATGATTAAAAACTCAAGAAAACTTATTACTGAAAACAAATTTAATTCAAAAAGATTATCAAAGTATGAAGATTTGCTTCCAAAAGACAAGAAAAGTTTAAACACATAACACAAGATAAATAAAACATGAAAAAATACATATTATTGGCGAAAATTGTAGAACTAGAACAACTAAACAAGAGAATAAAAGTTAAAACAAAGAAGTAAAAGATAAAAAGACTTATAAGAATGACGAAGAATGTCACTTAAAGACGAAAAAACATTCATCTTTTTTTATAAGCTTAATAAAGAATCATCAATTATCTCATAAGAACTAAATATAAGATCCTAAATTAATTATCTCTCCTATAAAAGTTTCCTCACTCATCCTAAAATTTTTATAAATCCCAGAATAGACTTGAAAGTACAAGTGGTAACTTTTTTTATAACCGATCAATCCAGAATTTCTCTTCCAAATGCCTAATTAATAAAATATAAATGTGCCTCCTAAAGCATACATATCTTGAACAATAATTCAACTAGTAAAGTGAGGGAAAGTTCAAATTTCAAAATTCAAATAAAATCTTTATTTGGATGGATTTGTTGGAGAAGCTTATCTTGTTTCATCAAGATTTTCATACTTTCTTTGTCATGCTTTTCTTACCTTTATCTGGTGTCTCATTGGCCAAAGATTCAATTACTCTAAATTGAACTTCAATTGCATTTTGACTTGTTCCTTAATTATTGCATTCTTTCTTTTAAATTTGTCACTCTTCTATTATCTCTTTAGTCTTTGTTTTAAATTTGTCACTCTTCTATTATCTCTTTAGTCTTTAGGGACGTCCATCATTCTAATTGTATTTTTACTTTACTTTTATAAATACAAAATAAAATTCTATAATATAAAGTCTAAAAAATTCATAATAGAAAAAAAAAATAAGAATTATTTTAGTGAGTAAGAGTTACTTATCTTAACATGCTTCTTATGATTCTTTTTAGGTATGTTATGTTTTATACTAATTTTCTTCTTGATCATGTGCACCTATGAACCGTGTAAAAAAAATTATGTGAAAATCAATGAATAAAAAATGACATATTTTAACTTTTGGGAGAAAAAATAGTAAAACAATGACTTATACTCATATATTAAACTATTTTAGGTCAAAGAGACGATATATCAAAAGATCGGTGTGTCGATCTTCATGAAACAAAATTATGATACTCATCGATTTACATCAATAATCATTAATTCATCCATTTACATCAATAATCATTAATTTAGACAATTTTTTTTAATAATGTACATATATATGACTTGAAAAGATGGTGATAAAAGAATATGTATATGATTCAATAATAAGAAAAAATATATTTTTAGAATAATGGATATTTCTAAGTTTATGGATATCTTTAATTATATTTTTTAAGTTAATTATATATTGATTCAAAATATTGTAGGTCATTTTTTATAAATTATGGTGTGTAAAATTGTATTTGTTTGTAGTGAAAATGAATATTGTATTATTAATTTTTAAGGACAATTATAAATTGTTATTATTATTTTTATTTTCAATTATAATTGAATAGGATGCTACATGTAAAATTTTCATTAAATAATTTGTTTTATATGAGTTATAGATGTTGAAGTCTCCATATATAATTATTTAAAAATATTTTATGCATAACTTATTTCTTTTAATATATTATTTCTTTCACGGTTAACTTAAATTAATAGATTAATAAAGATATACAGTTAGATATGAAATAATTGAGTCTGTTATTAATAAATATCACTGTAAATTATGATCATAAAATATTAAATATATAATTAATATATTTGAAAATAAGTATATATATTTGTAATACTTTTAGAAAACAAATATGTCTACTTAATTTTACATAAATTTTCAAAATTAGATAATATTATTTTTATACTATATATATATATATATATATATATATATATATATATATATGAAACTTTTTATATTTGTCATTTAGGTAAGAATTTGTTGTTTTTATTTAGATTTTTTTTTCTTCACTCCTTGAAGCCAGAATTGTAACTCCATCCCTGCGTCTAATTGCAGACGTAGAAAAAAAAAAAAGGAAAGAAAGAAGATAACAAATACTAAAATGAGAAGTAAAACAACCATAAGAAATGAATTTATGTGGAAAAAAAATCAAGAGAGTCCTCAAGGTTTAACCTTCTTATGTAGAATAAACTTTAAAGAGAAAATAAATGTACAAACTAAAATGTGAGAAAACATTTTTCTTTTCTCCTAAAAGAATATCCCAATTACACCATTTTTAATTAGCCTTCCTCACAACAACACAAAGGAGGAAGACAATTGTCATGCAAAGTAACAACTTTAGAACTTTCACAGCATCATCTCATAAATAATAATTTGAAAAGAAAAAAAAGAAACTTAAATGTTGGAGAAAGCTCAAATTTCTTTTATTTTGCTTCTCTTCTTCCCTTGTTTTTTTTATTTCCCTGATTTGGTACCCCACTTTTTGAAACTATTCACCAAGCTTTTTTGCTTTAATTTTTCTCCCTCAATCATTAACTTGAGTTATCCTCAAGAGTCACAAGGGTAGGAATTTGGCCATGGTTGACAAAATCAATTTTGTTCAATCGTAAGCAGCACAACACCTCCTCTGGAAGTTCCTCTTGCTTCTGTGCCTGCAAAACCATAACAAACGAGTATTGAATAGTCTATTTAGTTAAACTAAAATATGTTTTTATTTTATTTAGCACAGATACTAACACGGACATTAACATGACATGAACATAGATATTTTGACACGTAATCTCAAAAAAAAATAAGACACAAAAATAAAGATCTATATATATGAATTATATAAATTGATCATCGAGATTTATGTATTCTAAAATCTATAAAAAAAGGTTAGTCAAATATAAAAATAAATAAATCTAATTCATATCTAAAATCTAATAAGTAAAAGGAAACATATAATTTAAAAAAATTTTACTATATATAGGATTTATTTCTTATTCCTATAATGAATTTATGAATTTTTAAAAAATTATGTACTAGTTCTTTTTAAAATTATGTTAAAACCATTATATACCAAAAAATTGTCCTTTAAATTAGATAATAAATATCATCGTGTCATTATATTTAAGAGACGTGTGTCTGTACTTCATAAGTTAACCAACAAGAAAGAAAAAACTTTCCCATAACCAAAATCAAAACTCTCTCCTTTTACATACATTAAAAGTATATTTAAGTCTCAATAGAAAAATAAGTGTCAGGATTTTGTTGTAAGAACTTTCTTTGTCTAATAGAGATAGTATCTTCATCAACTTGACAACTGAAATCAGCAAGACCACAATGTACCACAATGTACCTGGATAGTTAGGCCAACATCAAGTATTCCAAGCTTTACACGATCTCTGAGTGAATCAAGTCCTTTCCTTGATATGTAGCTAAAGCGATGTATATCCAGATCTATCTCAAAGTAGTTAGGTCCCTGTGATTAAAATACATGAATAATGTGTACAAATAAGGGAGCAGAAGAATCATTCTACATGGTAAAGTGAGCTTTATGCCTTAATGCAACATAAAAAGGAACTTCAGAAGGATCTTTGATACTAAGATAAGAGTGTCTAGTTAAACAACTTCATGTTGATCATTCCACCTCAAAATCCTAAGGTTTTATTGCATTAGGCCAAACATTTTAACTTAGAACAAAAGGGGTGTATAAAAATGTCCATACCAAATTAACTCAATTCTGATGTCATATAAGTATGTTATATATATTTCTCTTTCATAGGCTCCTTCTTCTGAGAACTAGACATATATTTTGAGCCAAGGAAGATCTGAGTATGTACCTTATGGAACTCGTGCTGAGGACGTGACAACACAGGCTTGCCATTGTAAGCATTGATAAGCTTTTTCTCTGCAGAATACAGGTTAAGGTCCTCTGGATTAACAACCCCAGCCAAAATTTTTAGTCTCTCCCTATAGGGAATCATGCTTTCCTTTGTATACCCTTTCACCTTTTCCATCTCATCATCCATTAATCTCTGTCAAACCAATATTGTTGTTTAGCTTGAATAAAAGAAAAGAAATGCTCAATTTGAAGTTAGGAAGCTACAGCAAGATCAAATTGGACTTTCACTTGATTTTCCTAAGTTTAGACTATAATTGATAATATATAGCAAACTTGAGAAGGAAACTACTATAAAGCTTATGAGCTTGTCATACTAAGAACCTACTTCAAAAGGGTACCTCAATTTGTAACACATTTACGAAGATAGGTGAAGTAAACCAAAAAAGATTATTCTAATTACTATGAATAGAAATAGGTATGTAAGTTTTCTTTTTTATGTGTTACTCAATTTTTTATTTTTATACTTAGTGTGAAACTTATACTCACGTTTGGATAGCTAAGAGTAGGAGCTACTAATGAAAATAAATACCTTAATCATGTCCTGAAAATTTTTTGAGATCTCATTCTCAAAATCCTTGGACAATTTAAAATAGAGCACAAGACTTAAGCCTTCCCCATCAGCATCACCAAGGAACACGCTAGCAGCATATGTTGGCAACTAAGGCAAAAGAAACATAATTATGCAATTAAGAATTCTTTAACTTTGCATAAGTAGAAAAACAACAGCTATAGACCTCATCACAAGTGAAGTATATTTGTGACTTGTGAGTGTAAAAGGAGCAAATAGATACAGTTTAGGAGCAAACCTGTATATTAACAATGAGGAGGGAAGGTAATTTGCCATTTTCTTTGACAGATGGAAGTTCAAGATACCTAGCAATGTGATTTATCTTCTTCGTACAGGAAAATAAATCAACACCTATTGGTTTGTAAGGACAGGTGTCAGGAGCAGCGCACTTCTGCTTGTCTCTGCACAAATTATTTCACATATAATATCAGTCTTTTAGAAGAAAACCAATGGACTAACTGATGGACGAATATGAGCACAAAATGACAGAATATTGACAGATACAATTTCACGTGCCTGAAAAAGTTTTCACCACGAAGCTTGAACACTGATGGTGAAATCACAGACCATGTACCAGGTGATGGCTTTTCTTGAGTTGAACCTGGAACTTGAAGCCCTGCCCTGGGACGATAAAGAAATTTCTCTGTTGAACCTGCCATGCAATCATTATAGTATCATCATAATTCTGAGAAGTATTATATATTAACATAAGAAAAGTAGCAATGTAGCTGTGACAAATAGTGCAACACACAAAAAAGATTATCAACTGATATGTGTTAAGTATTGTTGGACAAGGAAAGCCTCCAAGATGTTCATAATTTCACATTGAGATATTTTAAGAGATAGAGTCTGTATGAAAAGCAAAAGGCTCAATCATTGAATAATACTACATATTATGTACTTACAGGATTCGGTCATCTTGTCATATCCATCAATTGATGACCTTTTTACAGAAAGCATGATAACTGTTGACTGTTTGGAGTTGGTTTCTTGAGTTTTCTCCCCATTCTTACAGTTACCTCCATCTATTTTGAGGTAGCTTTCATAAAACCCCTCATATTTGCACCCTGAATCTACAAAAGATGCAGTTTCATACTGAAGTAACTGAGTATTTGGGCCACCTGCCAAAGCATTGCTGGCAAAGGGAAAACAATCTATCACCATAAAAGAAAAACACGTAAGTTCCATTAAGATAACAAGAACCGATTCTGCAATGGACACTAGGAACTGCAAGCAATAAATGCATCACCTCCATGCACACTGCTGAAGTCATCATCTGAATCAGATTCTATAATGCTAACTGAATCAAACCATGCTTCTTCTTGATATTTTCCTGCATAATATTTGTCAAGCATGTTTAATTGACTCACTTAAAGACTACAGTTTTCGTAATGTATAATCAACAGAACAATCATACACATCAAAGGCACAAACATTAAAATCATAAATAACCAAAGGGCTAAATCTTAATAGTTTTGCATTGCAGAAAGGGTGAGGGGGTGAAAAGAAAACATGTATACCATTTGCATCAATTTGACTATGGTATTGAAGCTGTGTGAGATGAAACTTCATGTTTGAAACCTCTGATCTTCTGCAGGGGGCTGAAGCACCATTCTCAAAGTCCAGGTGAACAAAGTCACTGAGATTGAAATCTCCCACAAGGCTTCCAGCATTGCTTACCCTTTTCAAAGGCATCTCAGGAAGTGCTGTGGGAATATTTCCTCTGCGTTTCCCAGACTTGTGTTTTCTTCTTTTGTGGCCACTGCCTTTTCTATTTGGATTTGAGGCACAGCTCCCCATTGTGGTGGAAGCGATCTTTTTCACTAATCCAGCCAACATTTTGACTTTCTTATATTTCACCACAACAAGGATTAGGAAGTGTGTCTATGATCAATCCCCCTGAGAAAAAATTAGAACCTTGCAACCACACAAACAATCAAATTATAGTTCTAGATTAGCATCAAAACATGGAAGAAAAATGCATAAAAAAGAAAAGCCAGGGTTATGGTTAATCAACATATGAACTAGGATTTGAAATAGAATATTGGTCTTTTATATATGTGTGTGTATACATATACACCTCAAGTTAATTTTTTTTTTTTTTAAGAAAACAGCACTCTAGACAATGATACACCTACGATTGATTATAACATGGAGTCCATCAAAGTGTTACATATCTGTGCCTGCCATACACCACCTCAATTTGAAGAAAAAATACCTGAATCATGAAGAACACAAGAATATAAATATATAAATACATAGTATATCCTTACACGTACCTAAAAAATAAAAACAAAGAAAGATTCGCACAAAGATTTGGCTCGCAAGAGTTGACAAAAACATGAAATCACCAATAAACAAAACAAGATGTATCAAAGGATAATTGCGTTGACCTGGATTCATGTATACGTGTTCACATGAACACAAACCTCCATATGTTGAAGGGGTAACCAACGGACACAACACAACAACACATGAGGGACACCACACGTGAAAACAAAAGCAGACATGAGGGTACATGTATCAATACATAAACAGCGCATGCATGCATGAAAGATGAAAACGTGGTTATGTGATGAAGAAAATGAGAAAAGGGTAACTGCTAAAAGGATTGATGATAACAAAAGGAGAAGACTTGAATCACCTAATGATGAGGAGTACTCTGCATGAATGGAGGATCCTTCGTTCCCAGAAAGGAACTAGGATTCCTCTCTACACGTTGTGATTTGCTTTGTCCTTGAACACCTTTGAGAGGAGAAAAAAAAAGAGACAAGGGAAGAGAAGAAAGAGGGTTGTTCCAACCAAAATGAAGAGAGAGACTCAGAGAGCACGAAAGATTTTGACAAGTACCCAACACAACACGACACAACACAAACCTCCGATCTATTCGGATCCTATTTCGTTGTCAAAGTCTTCTTCGTTCTCACAAACTATAAATACCTTCTTTCTTGTCATGGCTAGTAACCAGTTTCAAATGATGCATGCTAAGGGTAAAAATAGGTATTCAAACATCTTATTAAATGTTAACCTATCTCTTCTCAACTTTAGAATATTTCCAATGTAATTTTCAATTGTTTGGTTGTCAACACTCTTAAGATTAATAATTAAACTGTCTTTTCTATACAAGTGTAAAGAGGATTTTTAACCAATGAAAATTGTCATTTATGGTACTTTTGTTAACAAGCTTTATGTTTGATTGATAATATGAATTTCTTTACATTAATATTAATGTTTTTCTATATCTCTTAATACACCAGAAACTTATTTAATTATTAAAACAATTGAAATAAAAAGAAACTAATGTAATAAATAAATTTTATTATATAATAATTTGGAGCTAATATTTAGGTACTGGAAAGTAAAAAATTGCATATCCTTCACCAATTAAAAATTATCTTGAATATGAATTTTTATATGTTAAAAATTTATTAATTTTATTGTACGTGACATATATAAATAATGATAGTCTAGTAATAATCTTTACACTATTAATTTCTGTTATCCAACTAAATTCATTGATATTCTTTTTCCTGTTTGGTGTTCATCACAGAAAAATGGCTAATTAAATTAACATAAAAATAGTTTATATATATCATTGCTTAAATATAAGTTTATATATATATATATATATATACGTACTTTAATTGATTAAATTAACATCTAGTCACAAGAACTGAATTAGTCAATAAATTTTGCTGACTAACAAAATATATTTTAGATCTTTTTTTTTATTTTTAAAATAATATCTTAATCAATGTGTCAATAAATTATCTTGACCCCACAAAATTCATTTTTTACAATTTATTTTTAAAATATGACTAATGTTAAATTTAAGATTAAATTTAGAAATTATTTTAAAGATAGACCTTATTTTTAAAAACAAAAAAGTTGCTGGGATTTTTAGATATGTCCATTTTTTCAGTCAAGTTTTTATACCAATTAAAGTGTGACAGTAAATTTCACTATGTAAAATAATTCTTACGATAATGAAATGTAGTTAACTAATGAAACTGGGAAACTAAAAACATAAATCATCCGTGATAAAAAATCTACGGATAAAAATGTTATAAAAATAAAATAGATGTAAATATACATTACTCTCAGTTATTATTTTTTATTTTGGTATAATTTTCTCTTTCAATTTATTGATTACTAACATAGTTCCTTGAATTTATTTATGGTAGGATGATAAATTTGCTCTTAGATTTGTATTTACAAAAAACATATGCCAAAATTTTGTCAATTTTTAAAGTTAAATATTTGAAAAGATGTTGATTTTAACTTTTGGATACTATATCCAGGTTGAAAAAAAATAAGAATTTTTTGTGTATTCCGTTACACTAATAAAAAGTTTAATATGTTCTCATAACATTTTTATTTTAACTTTCTCTTTAAGATTTTTTTTTTCAGCAGAAAGAAGAAAACTATATTACAGAGATATTTGAGTTTCAAATAAAGATATGTACACAAAGATTTGTGTATTCCATACCTCTGTAAATTTTTATTTAAAACATATTTAGAAATTGCAGAAAATAAAACTTTAATAAAAGAATGAATGAGAAACATGTTGGGAACAACGGGGAATTTACCACATACACATATCTTCACATTGGTAAGATATTGTCCACTTTGGGCTTAAGCCCTCATGGTTTTGCTCTTGGGCACCTCCCAAAAGGCCTCTTACCAA
>Ga0099825_1000664_pt1 | contig 38622 bp, 13 predicted proteins | sample SiratroredBW_FD_76838 | JGI IMG/M metagenome (GOLD analysis project Ga0099825, IMG submission 76838) | Root nodule microbial communities of legume samples collected from California, USA - Siratro red BW | ecosystem: Host-associated > Plants > Roots > Nodule | place: USA: California | collected...
ACCCTAAATTTCTTTTTATATTAATTTTTTGTTTTTATTTAAATTAATAAAATTAAAAAAAAAAAAAAAAATTTTTTTTTTTTTTTTTTTTTTTTTTTTTTTCCTTTTTCTGATGGTTAAGCTTGTGTTTGGGTCTTTAAAGTAGTTTCGTTATTTGGAATAGTTCTCAGAGAACTTTACAATAGTTCTATTTCATTATGATGGCCAAACAACTGAATGGGATGAGTTTGAGTGGTCAAAACGGGCAATTCATGTGAGCGTTCGCAAACAGACCAAATGGTAAGAATCCATCGTTCTCAATCATAAGTATTGGATGCCAAATCTTCAGAGCTACTTTTACCATTATTGTTGTTTGCTTAACTAAAACCAAAAGTGTTCTGGTTATGCAAATATTCGATTACGTGATGATATTAAGCATTTAATCATTTAATTGTTTTCCCTTCTAGGTGGTATGCCAAACGGTTTCTGCATCCAGACATTGTGGCACCATATGACTATATTTTTATATGGGATGAAGACCTGGGTGTTGAACATTTTAATGCAGAGGAGTGAGTTCTTAATATGATACAATATAAAGTTTAATTTTTTATATCCGTGTAAATTTTTACGATATCATCTGATTATTTGTTAATTTTTCTAAAAAGATTTTCTTTTAAGTTAGTCAGTCATCATATTACCTTTGAAATGTGGTAATATGTGATTAGATGAGAGTGTTAGAAATTTCTATAATTTATAATGAATCAAAACCAATTACATGTACTTTTGTATACTTGAGGTTTTATCTTTATTTTACTCATGAAAGTTTGATATGCTCTAATTTCATTCGCAGATACTTAAGACTTGTGAAGAAGCATGGATTGGAGATTTCGCAGCCTGGTTTGGAACCTAATAAAGGGTTGACATGGCAAATGACAAAGAGAAGAGGTGATCGTGAAGTTCACAAGTAAGAGAGGACTCTAGTGCTAGTTTTCTTCTGGTGCTTGTTATGTATAAGAATGTGTAACAAGTTACTGTTTGCTTTATGTGATTTCAATTAGAGAAACGGAAGAGAAACCAGGATGGTGTAGTGATCCCCATCTGCCTCCTTGTGCAGCGTAAGTATCTGTTGCAGTATAACTGATGTATTATCTATTCATACCAAACGGTATCCAATTTTGTTGTTACCCATACAGGTTTGTCGAGATTATGGCTCCAGTTTTTTCACGTGATGCATGGCGTTGTGTGTGGCATATGATTCAGGTTAAATGTTTACTCTTATTCTTTTTTGCAAATATCCTTTGGCTAGTTGTTTAATGTCTCTTAAATCGCTCTTTAATTATGATTGTACCATTCTGGGCATTTCAGAATGATTTGGTCCACGGGTGGGGCCTGGATTTTGCCCTTAGAAAATGTGTTGAGGTGAGTCTGCTATCTCATGTATTCATCAAATTTGATTTTCTTTAATTGCAATTGCTATCCTATTAAACCCTGAACGTTAAACAAACATCTCTTATTATCATGCAGCCTGCACACGAGAAGATTGGCGTTGTTGATTCTCAGTGGATTATTCATCAAAGTGTTCCCTCACTAGGGAATCAGGTAATTTGTTTTTCATGATTATTAATGTTAAGTCTCATCAGTTGTACTCATATTGCCGATGTAAGATATACATGTCTTTCTGTGTTTCTTTTGTAGGGAGAATCAGAATCTGGGAAGGCACCATGGCAAGGGGTATGTTATATTATACCTGTTTCATACAGTTTTATATGTATCTCACACATCTATGTAATCTTTTGCTTGCATGCTTGTTGAACATTATTCTTGTTATTTTATGCAAGTACTTCAGTTACTAAATAATAATATGCATGATGATGAACCATGTCCATGGTGTTGGTGGCAGGTGAGGGAGAGGTGTAAAAAGGAGTGGACAATGTTCCAGAGTCGGTTGGCAAATGCAGAAGATGCATATTACAAGGCCGTGGGGGTAGATATCTTCAATTCAACTACTCCTTAGTGGGGAACACGGCAGAATCTGACTTGTACACAGCCATCACCAGTGTTGAGTTCAATTTTTGCATGATATATAGTTTTTTTTCAAGTTTGTGGCACAAGTAACTTGCACTTATAATTCAGAGTCCTAAACAACAGTTAAATGTGGGATTCCAGTGTTGTAAGTTAGAGAATTAGATAATATAGGTAAATGAAACTCACTGAAACTTACTGTAAGTAGTGTATTTGATTATAATATTCTTTGTTTTAGGAACTTTTGCTTGCAGGGAATACGAATGCAAGACCGTGTAAAGGTATTTGGATGTGATAAGGAAGCCCTTTACGTAGTTGAAATGGTTGAACCTGTAAACAAATCACGTTAGAAAATTTATTTGTCAAATTATAAGTTGAGTAGGAAGGAAAGTTATAAAATGAAAAGTGATAGATAGTATAAAATATTAAAAAAATATATTAGATAATATGTTATTTTTAATGGATACAAATAAAGTATTAAATCAATTAAATAAATAAAATTTTATCTTATTATCTTTTCTAAGAACATATATTTATTGCTCTTATGCTATAATTTTAATAAAAAAGAGGTAAATTTGAAAAGCGAGTCTAATTTTTATGTATTTTCAATATAAATAATGCTAAATTATAGAAGTTACAGAATTTATCATATATGTTAATGCTAAGTTGTAGTTACAAGTTAGTTAGATAACTGTTTAAAAAATTAAACAGTTTCCTATACTTCATGGCGACACAGAACTTTTCTCACACTTAAGAGACAGAAGAAAATTATTTATTTTTCTTCGCAAATAACTATTTAAAATTTAATATTTCTATTTCATTTATCTCGTATCGTTTCTTTTCTTTATGTTTATAGAGAAAGTTGTGTTGGAAAAGGTCACAGGTGCTTTTCAACAATTTCGGACGGAATTTGAACAGAAAATGCTTTTTCACCTTTTTTTCATGTGATGGTTATGACCACGGATTATTCTTTTAGGTGTGGGGTTTTGGGGTATGAGACTTTTCTTTTTCAATCTTTATTTATTGGTTCCACCTTTTTTCAGTTATTTAAGTAACTTGTAAGATCGTGATAGGTATGAGGTGAATGAGGTTCCTTGAAGCATACTTTTCTCTCTGCTTTAATAGTCCTCCAAGTTTCCCAAATATTAAGGACACATTAGGGATCACGAAAATAGTTTACTGGTAACACATCATCCCAAAACATGTTTTTCCAAGTCAATTGTTTTCAATTCCAGCAAAACCACGTTCACATTGTTTGGTTGGTAAACAGTAATATTAGTTCTTGTAATTCCCGGTGACCTAAATTTCAGAAAACCTTGAATTCAAGAAACGACCACTTTCAGTAGCTTTATGTAAATGTATGTATGTACTTATTGTTTTACTTACAGCCAGCATTTTTTTAATCTCAATAATGAGAAAAATATAGTTATTTTTCAATTTCAAACATTTTTTCTACATCAAAGTGATTATTTTATGCTACGGTTCTGATTTATTATTTTATTATTATTATTATTATTACTAGTAAAGGACTTACATAAACTTTATAAGAGTGGTGAGACAACTCCTTATATAGGAGTTTATTTTTTCTTTTTGTTTATGTTTATCTTACTTATGTCATTTTTCTATTAAATTTTTTATTTTCTTATTTGTGTGTGTTAGTTGGTGTGGTAATAAAAAATATATTTTCTTAATAAAATGAAAGATTCAAAATAAGGAAAAAAATAACGAAAATATTTATTATTGTTCATAATAGTTTATCATTAAATTTAATAGTGTGACATGAAATGTTGTTTGTATCTTAAATTATTTTTTTTGCGATATACATCAAGCACTTTGATTTACCAAATTTTGCATGATTGTAAAGATACATTTCGCGAAAAGGGTAAAGATGTAAAGTATTTATATGTGTTTTTTTTTTTTTTTAAATACGTGCTCGTAAATCCATATAATTCTTTCAAGTATTACGATTTCATATTTTATAAATCCTTTAAAATATAAATTACAAAATTCTAATCATAAAATTATTTTAAACAAATCTTAAAATTCATTACATTTTTACACTTTTTTTTAATTTATGAGATTTTTTTTTTATGAAGAAGTCTTTAGAAATCCCAATTAATACACTATTTATAGTATGTTTGGATTATAGAATTTTATATAACAGTTTATTTTTATAAAGAATTTAAAATATTTTGTTACAAAATATATTATTTAGATAAGAAATTTTAAAATAAATTAAAATTCTAAAAATCAATTAAAGCAATTCCATTACTTAAATTATAAAGTGGGTAAAATCGACATCAACCATTCTATAATTACTACCTATACTCCTAAATTTTTAAAACGACAATTCTGTCTTTTATTGTATATTTTAATGGTGATTTTTGGATTAACTATTCTATAAATCTTTTAGAATAAGTTTCTCAGAACAAGTTTTTTTTTTTTAAAATAAATTTTTTAGAATATATAGAATGTTTTCTAGAATGTATTTTCTGGAATAAGGTTTCAGAAATATATGACATGCTTTCTGAAACACTACATAAACATTCATCTTTCTTTTTTTCTTTTCGAATTGAATAATCTAAAAACATTACTGATTGAATAGTCCAGAAGTTTTCCATATCAGAGTTTCCATAATGAAAAAAAAAAATTACAAAATTATATGATTTCCATCAAATAAAAAAACTTAACATTTTACTCTCTCTCTTTCTTTCTTCATTCCCATCATCTTTGACATATTCTTAAGAGAGGTTCCAAGAGATCCCTGGTAAGGACATGGGTACAACATGATATAGGTGCGACAAAGAGAAAGAAGAAGACATAGTGGTGACAATGACTGTAGCAGCAAAGATAACGTGTTAAAGCGAAGGAGAGTATTTTAGTATTTTTGCTATTACATGGTGGTGCAAGTAGTAATCATGGGATGCAGAAAGAAAATGACTTCCACTAAAGACACAAGTTCTTGTTCTGTTTACTTTTCAAACATAAGCCCAAATTAATAATATCCTGATGAATAAAGTGTATAAGAAGTTGTAGAGTTAAAAATAGAATGAAACCTAAGAGAATCAGCCAGAAAAAAAAAAAAAACTACTTTTTTTTAAGTTTATATAAAGAATTTTTTTCGCTTAACAGTTACAAACTAATTTCTTCAAAATGGAGATATAATATACTTAATTATCTACCGCTCTCACTATATTGATAAAAAAAATTTATTAATCCATTTGCGATTCACTAAAAGATAAATGGTGTTTTTTAAAGCTCTCAAATCCATGGTGTGTTATTTAGGAAGTGTTCCGTAAAGTTCACTAAATAATAAAACTTGAGTTGAAAAAAATTGTGGGGTAGTAGGTTTCTTGTATTAGAAAAAGAGTGCACGTAGTTTTTAATTCCTGAGCCACTAAGCTGGGTATAACGTGATTGTGCTTCTTTATTTGTCAAGAAACTGCACAAGTTACTTGGAGAGGATTTTAGGGGGAAAAGCACATGCGTTACTTAGTTATGGTTTAGCAGTTTCAACAATGATTTCTTTTTTTAAATTTGGTTCCTTTCGCTATTTCTTAGATCACACTTATAAGATGTGCTTTCCAGAGGATTCAGACTTCTACAATTGTCACTTTATTTATATGTTTGAAAAAACTATAAGAAAATCCTGTGATGACTTTTCCACTTGGGTTGTGGAAGTGGAACGAACACCTTCAAAGTGGAAGTATAACTAATCTGATTTGTGAGTCTCAATAGATAACTATTTGGGTTGGTGGTATATTCCAAAGTATGATCTTTTCTCTCTTACCATGTATGTGTGTTTTGCTTTTGTTCTTTTGAATGCTAATCTGGTTGCCTTTGTTGAACTAATTTGTTATCTTCTTTTCACTTTCAACAGGGTTTTTAATAAGCGACCTAGTTCATATATGGACGAAACTATCAGAAAATGGTGAAAGCTACTCGCAGGTATAATCTTTGGAGATACCTGTGCTTGTTCTTAAGAAATTTTACATATGCTATAATTGAAGTCAGCTACTAACATTTGCATTTTGTTGCCTGCAGTTTTGCTGTTAGGAAGCCGAATGAAGGCATGAGACATATTGTGATACTTTTTGTTGGAGGATTTTTCGGCTTAATCATAGGATTATCACTCCCACCATTGTCCGTAACAAAGGTGCAGAAATTGAATATCTTATTCCTGATGTACCCTACGGTTGAGAGGGCATTTGTTCATATGGTTTGATGTTGGTTAGCTTGATCATGGAAGTAACTCTAGTGGTGCTTAACAATTTGCAGTTGAACCTACCATATGGCCTGCTTCATCTCTCTTGTGTACAGGAAAAGTATATAGATAGCAGCACCTCATCCCAAGATCAAGGTGACCCAACAAAGGTATGCTTCTCTTCCTGTCAATCATGTGAAGGACATGGAAATTGTAGGGTGTGCAGTGATTCAAGAAAGTTAGGGGAAAAAACAGATTTTATGCAATTGTATAGTTGGAATGATATCCATTAACTCCATAATGGTTTAGCACCTTACTAATTTAGTGGGCTTGTAACAGTTAAGTGATAGTAATTTAAGTGTAAGTTTAGTCCCACGTTAAGTAAAAATGAAAAAGTTGAAAGAAGATGTACAAATACAATATTTTAAGATTTTGGATCGGAGGTGTTATCATTTCTTGTTTGAGTCTCACTTATGACTAAGTAAACAGTGTGAGAAAGTATTGCCTTTAGAGATGTTTTATTCCCATGTAGAGGTATAGTATAACCATTAGAAACCGTTATTGAAAACAGAATTCCTTGTGAACAGAAACTGTTCGTGATCAAATCAAATGTAACGAAGAAAATGAGATATTATTAGAGTTTTACGATTTTATCTGACAACATTGGAGAAGGAAATTTAAATGTAGTAGGATTCATAAGACCTCTTGGCTCCTCTTTTCCTATCTATCCTTTTGTTTTTTATCAATCAGTTGCAAAATATAATTGCTGAAGAACTTCAACTGTATATTATATAGTATTGAAAATATGACATGTTAATGTCTTTATGATGATGATCAGACAATTGCAACTTGTTTTTATGTTTGTATACAGATTTGGGTTCCAACAAATCCAAGAGGGGCAGAAAGATTACCTCCTGGAATTGTTAAAGCAGAATCGGACTTCTTTTTGCGAAGATTGTCGGGTATTCCTAGTGAGGTGAAGTATAATACAATAGTTTATGTGCTCAATGTGGATGCAGAGTAATATATTTCGAGTGTTCTCCAATTAGAGTTTAATGTTGATAATGCACATTAACACATAAATGAAATATATTGATTATCAAAGTAAAACTTTAGTCATGATCTAAGAACAACATAAAAGATAACTATCCGTATATAAGTTTTTTCTTATATAAAATGCAGCTAAAGATGGTTTATTTAAGGTGTTGTTAAACATTATGCAATAGTTAATAAAAGGGTGAAAGAAGTCTTATTGTGACGTAGTCAAGATAGAGTCTAACTGAATAGTATAGTCCATGTCTATTAAATGTGAAAACTCCGTGACTTAAAGCACCATCTTAAGTTTCTAATTCTGCAAAATGCAGACTCGTAAAATCGTACTTTAGGATTGTTTGACAAGGTTGTTTACTTGGCCTGCTATATGTGTTTTTCATTTATAGTTTTCTGTTTTTGCTTGATGCTGTTCTAATACTTCTGGTTTATACAGAGAATTTGATGAAACTTCTATTTGCAGGACTTAACCTCTATACCAAAGTATCTTGTGACCTTCACTGTTGGGTATGAGCAGAAAAAGAATATCGATGCAGCTGTGAAAAAGGTTTTCTTTTCTCTCGTTCTCTTTCTTTCTCCCTCTGCATAGGCTTGTGGAAGCGTGTTTAAACTAGACATGTCATTTGAACAGTTTTCAAAGGATTTCACAATCCTTCTATTTCATTATGATGGACGAACAACGGAATGGGACGAGTTTGAGTGGTCAAAACAGGCAATTCATGTCAGTGTTCCCAAACAAACCAAATGGTAAGAAAATTCTCTGCTTAAATTTTCACATGGACATTTTCAGCCAATATTGTTGACCAATCTTAAAAGGGTTTGTTATTTCTTTCTCCTCTTAGGTGGTACGCCAAGAGGTTTCTACATCCAGACATTGTGGCACCATATGACTATATTTTCATGTGGGATGAAGACCTAGGGGTTGAGAATTTCAATGCAGAAGAGTAAGTAATAGTAAATATGGTATGTAATTACGTATTTTCTTTGAATTTTGGCATTGTTAAGGAAGCTTGAGTGGCCCTCTAATTCCAACTGCAGATACATAAAACTGGTGAGGAAGTATGGGTTGGAGATATCACAGCCTGCCTTGGAACCTAGTAAAAGTACAAAAGGGGTGTGTTGGAATATGACAAGGAAAAGAGAAAATAGTGAAGTTCACAAGTAAGAGTGATGTGAACCTCCTATTCCTACAACTTTTCTTGTGCTTTTTTGTTAAACAACGTGAGATTCTTGACTGTTTATTTCTTTGATTTCTACTAGAGAAGCAGTGGAGGCAGGAAGGTGTAGGTACCCTCTTCTACCTCCTTGTGCAGCGTAAGTAACTCTCAAATAATTATTGATTTTTTTGGGGTGTACATACAACAAATCCTTATTCCAGTTTTATCTGCTTCCACCATGCTGTATTAATAGTGTCAACATGCAGGTTTGTTGAGATTATGGCTCCAGTGTTTTCACGAAATGCATGGCGCTGTGTTTGGTATATGATTCAGGTACTCTATTTTATATTTCAGCAGACATCTCTGCGTATAAGCTATATTGAAAGGTCCAATCAACTTAAGTTGGATTATATATTGAAGGTAGTCCGATAAACGGTAACCTAACCTTATTAGGATAGATTCTGATAAAAAGTAAACTTTAAATGTAACTTAACCTTATAAAATCAACTTGTAAAGTGAGATTGACACTCATTTATAAACTATTTAAAGATTATATCAATACCACTTCGTACCAATAAAAAGTATCAGCATAACATTGATTTGTTGTGACTAAATTGTTGATGGTTTGTATTAAGTTGTGATTGTAACACACTACTGATTGCAGAATGAATTTGTGCATGGATGGGGTCTTGATTTTTCTTTTAGAAAATGTGTTGAGGTGAGTCTATTATCTGATTACTTCACTCTCTATAAAACTGATATGAATGGGAAACTGATAGTTCCTATGTTATAGCCTGCACATGAGAAAATTGGAGTTGTTGATGCTCAGTGGATTGTTCACCAAGGTATTCCCTCACTAGGAAATCAGGTAATTATTTTTCCATCATTATTCATACCATATTCAATGTTGATTATTCACTCAAATGTAAGTAGCTATATGTATATATTACTTATTTGTCTTCCTTTGTGGTTGTTAGGGAGAAGAACAAAGTACTGGGAAACCTGCATGGCGAGCTGTGAAGGAGAGGTGTGGCATGGAGTGGAGGATGTTCCAGGGTAGATTAACCAACGCGGAAAGGGGATATTACAAGTCCAAGGGAATTGATTTTTCTAATTTGCTCGTTCATAATTAGATTCTCTTTGTTTTCGATATCATTATTTTCATATTTTATTGTTTAATTTGTAAGGAAATGTTTGTATAAAATGTATTCGATAAACAGGACAAAATTAAGATAAGTGAGGGATTTAATTCAAATAATAGAATAAAGATTTTGTACACCATGAACCAATCATAAATTGTGCAAAAAGCTTAGCATTATAATACTACAGAGAATTTAATTTATGATCCAATTAACTATCATAAATTGTTGCATAATTAGAAATTATTAACCTTTATAATATTTATTTGAAAAATATACTTAAGGCTATACATTATTTACTTAAATAATTATAATATAGTAAAATTAAATTTTAAAATAGATCAAACTTCTATTACCTCAACCAGTGTTTCTCTGAACTTTTACTCAGTTTTTGAGTAAAAAAGAAATTTCTAGTCCATTTTCTCAAATTAGCTAATTAAGCAGTGAAAAAGTATTCCCCTCACCTACTTATTTCATTTAGGACAGTGGTTTAGAAGTGTGTTAGCAATAAACTTTATAATGCACTATTTTTAATATACACTTTATTATTAATTAAAATTTGTCAAAAGCTTTAAAATTAGAAAAAAAAGTTATTAAATGAGAAGTTTTAAACACACTGTAATTTATCTGTAACAAATTACAGTCAATATTAAAGAATGTTAATAAAAAGAATGTATTAAAGAAAGTAGTTAACACTCTTCTAAATAATGACATAATTCTGCATCAATGCACTAGTAAGGTTAATATGTTTATAGACTTACAATTCTACAGAGTAAGGTTACCAAGGCTTTTATGTAAGCCACATAAGAAAAAGGATCAATGCACTAGTTAGAAAAGGCATAATATAGGCCCCTCTTTCTCTTTGATTACCAATGCCAAGAACGCACTTTGATCAACAAACCACATGAGAATTTCTTAATTTTTCTCCTACCAGTAAGTTGTGTAAAATGAATAAACAATTAGAGGGGGATAACAGAAGTCGAATCGATGAAAAAAAATAATCCAGATAAGAGAAAAAGATGAAGAACAAACACGTGATCAGAGTTTTCTTGGACAAAACTGCAAAAGGGGCATATTCGGTTGAAACATACCAAACTCAATAAACTGACTAATTATTTGCATTATTCTACACATATAACAGACTGCAATTGGAGAAAATCTGTATCCACAACCCATTATAACTTCAATAAAGTTTGTATTAACTCTACTGGGACTATGAGAATATCTTGTAATCTGCAATCTTTTAATAAATTTTGTTTTTGCAGTAAAATAAACTCCAAGAAAAGTGAAAAGAAAGAAAGAAAAAGGTCCTTGAGTACTTCAGTTGTAGATTATTTATGATTTATGATAAGAGAAGTGAATAGTCAATTTGGTACCATCTTAAAAGGGAGGTAAAAAATTTGAGGGATGAATTATTGGTAAAACTTTATATAAAAGCCTCACCCCAAAATCTTTTAACCATTTTAAGGGTCACCAAATTAACCATATAGCAGTTCACATGAAGCCCCCCTAGATATAAATAGGTATATCATACATATATATATATATATATATACAAGAGAAAAGTTCAGGCACCCCTTGTTGACATGAGCCTAGCCATTTCCATCCTCTTGTGCTCATACTGAATAAAAGCATCAGCTTCTTGATCCACGCTTTTATAAGCCTTGTGATTATGGTTAAACCCGGTACTTTCATAACTTTGCTCAAAGTTATTGGCTTCTGCTTCAGCTTCATAGTTGGTTCTGAATGTCACATGACCCTTTTGATGATGCCTAGGATATGTAGCCTCTACTGGAGGGTCGTACACTGGGAACTCCTCAGAGGGGCATCGCCACCCATAATTGTTCCAATTGTAGTTTTGGTATGCCATTTTCTTTCTAAGGGAAATGTGTGGAAATGGTTCAGTTTTGGTGCAGCTTCATCATAAGTTCAGCTACTATATATAATTTTGTTATTATTCCATGATGATGATGGTGATGATGAGACAGAATCTAATCCTTCTTCTCTCACCCTTTATACGGCTGCATGCATCATAATATTCGGAGATATTTTGAATGGAGCATCAAATTCGGTGCTTTTGATGGCTCAGAGAATATTCCAGTGCCACCAACTTTAATTTGTTCCAAGATAGCACAACTTGGATAAACTTCGATTGTTCACACGAATTTGTTCCAAAAAACGTGTAACTTTCTTGTTCAATCTAAAGTTTTATTTCAGTGGCATGGTAAATACTTCGGAATCTGATATCTAAAAGTGCATTATTTGTTAACACCATACTAGTTTTTTTTAGACTCGTCAATTGTTTTGAATCTCTCTTTATTCTTTTTTATTAAGTTTCAAATAATCAATTTGTGTCATTTTATATTTTTCTTTTCTAACTTGTTAATTAATTTTATCAAACACTTTTAATGCAATCAACTATAACTTACAAATTTTCAGCTTGCAAACTTCAATTAGCTTATAATGTTAACTTAAAATTTTCAATTACTCAAGCTAGATAAAATTATCAGGTAAGGGTGATAAAGTGTTTTCTTTCAAATATTTAATATAAATACACGCGATTAATAATTTTCATATAATTATAAACGTGGTTAAACTTTAACTTGAAAAAAAATCTTCATGCAACTTTAAAATAATCACAGCTGATACACTAATTTATGAAGGATGACTTAATTAAAAAATTAATGAAAGGATAAAACAATTTTTACTCTGGTTTTAAGTGCAAGAATTCGAATATTGCTATCAGTCTTTCATTTTTTTTTTTATGTCAAACTTTGATGTATTTAATAAATTGGTAAGTTTTTTTTATATGATCGTGTAGATAACAAAACCCAAGTCGTCACTGCGTACATAAGAAATTGACGACATGAAATTTTCTTTTCAAGTCACGTATCCATCATAAAAGAGACTGAAAAAAATAAGGTTAAATTTGATTCCTAATTTGTGGAGAAAATTAAATGATATACCAATATTCCTTCTCCCTATTACAAAGCAATTATTCCCTATTACAAAGCAATTATTAGGTTGGACCCGTAAGAATATTACAAGGGGTGAATAATGTTCTAGATACATTTTATCTTAAGTTTGGCATGTTTACTTTGGTTTCAACCACCTTAGAAAATAATAAGGGATCCAATTTTAAATGTGACATTAGTTTATATTATCTATGTATAAGTAAATTGAACTTGTGTGTTTGGGAAATATTTTTAAAAACTAAGTTCAACCTCTTTGTTATATTTTAGTTTGTGCTTTTACGTTTCTTTAAATAAAATGTTATATGTAAATTTCATAGAAAACAAATTTAGAATATTTACTCTCCTATTATTTCCCTAGACCTCATTCATCAAAACCAAATAGATACATTGAAACAACGACAATACAATAATTCCTATTGGACTTTATGAAATAAAATACATCAAAATATTGGAAAAGTAAATGTCTTCAACTTTAAGTAACCCTATTCTTCTCATCAACACAGATGAAACCTGAATCATATACGTCACGTATTAAGTTACTAGATTATTTTTAAAAACATGATATAAACCAATAGCTATAACCTAATACCATCAATTCTTACAGAAAAATCCATAGTCTAATCATAAATAAATTATTAAATAAAAATAATCAACTCTTATGTTATGAATTAAAATACCAAACATAAAGAGTAAAGCTTTCGCTCATCCTATTCTCTAAATTAGTCATTCTTAAAAGTCAGTTTTTCTGCCCTTTAAAAGTGCATATTCATAACTAGTATTTTAGCCTTTATGTTGGTCAAAATGAATTTTATTTTGTATTAATTAAAATTTCTCATAAATAAATACTTCTAAATATATTAGTCCTATTATAATTAAAATTATTATTAATAATTACTAATTTTTTAACATATTAATTATAGTTCATATTTATCGTAAATTATTTATATTATGATACGATGTTAATTTTCGTTATCGATAATTTCTTTTGAAAGATATTGAAATTCAATTCAAAACTAAAAATGTTAAAAAATAATATATTCAAAGATGCAAAAGGTTAAGAAAAACCCTTTAAAATGTTATCGTGAAAGAAAAACTTTCAAAACTACTCCTGAAAGAAGGACGGTTTAAAACACCATCTTCAATGTGACTATTATAATTTATATGGGGAAATATTTTCTTAATTGCTTAATCTGACATCTTCTAACCTTATATCTGACCTGAATTTTAATTTTTTTTAAATGTTAATAGATAAAAATAATCTTATATCATGATTTAAATTATTCGTTATAAATGTAAAATATAATGCTTATATTTAAAATATATTTATTATAAATGTAATTATTCAAAAATAAATATTTTGTCGTAGTATATAAACTAAAAACGCTAATAAATGAGTAGCAACGTGACATGCGCTGTCAAATTGTGAGGTTCATAGTATTGAAACAAGGATGAGACCTTTATCTTGGGTTGACTTCCTAATTATCTCCTTAAAGTTAGTCTCTTTGTAGTATAAATATATTACAGAATTATGTTTCTTTTTATATGATTAAATTTGTAATAAATAAATGCTCTTAGAAATATAAGTTATATCATAATGAAAATATATGATCAATATTTTTAAGCATATATTATATTTTAAATTTTCTCCCTCTCTTCCATTTAAATTTTTTAATAAAGAAATTAAAAGTAATATTTAAAAATAAGATAATAAAGAATTCTCCCAACGTTCACTTCTCTTCAGCCAAAGAAACCAATGCATTGGGCTACATACATTCAAGAGCACCGACAATATCTTCCCAACATGAAATTTGCAGATACAATGAATCATAGAATTATATATCAGAGAACAGAGAAGCAGTCTCTTAAATTATAGAATTAAATATGGGAAAAAAATGAAATCCACAGATGATTCCTTATGCAAGGACTTACCACAAACCCACCATGAAATTCACCCTTTTATCATCCTTACCAATCCTGTTATAAAGACTCCAATCCCCTAGATCCATAGGAAAAACTAAACAAAAGCCTCTTTTGATGTTCAATTTCAACTAGAGCACTTCATTGATGATAATAAACACATAATTATTATTCTGAAATGGTTAAAATTAATCTATTTAGAAACCATTGATGATAAACACACATGCCTCATGGTGAAATGGTTAAAATTGGTCTATTAGAAAGCTTTAGAAGCCATTGATAAAAAAAGCACTTGCCTTTAGTGTGAAATGGTTAAAAATATCCATTAGAAAACTTTAGAAGTCATTGTGTGCCCATGCTAAACCACAACTGGTCTAACAAAATACATATAGAAAATCAATCAGATACCTCTTCTTTGAGCAAAATAAATTACGGTAGATTACAGGAAATTCTGAATAGGAAAATAGCACTATAATGAAGAAAAAGAAATAGATGGAATACACCAGACTATATATTTATATAATGCAAAGAACTGAGTCAGCATTGTCATGATATAGTAGTAGACCAACCAATCGGATTAGATATTTAGCATAAACAAAGAATAATACGAAAATAATTGGTCTGCAAAACAAAACTTCCCAAACAGGAAAAAGTGGGGGATTTTAGACTACTCTCGTGTATTGGGGATCAAATCACATTAATGATAAACACGGTTCACGAAGACAAGCCTGTTCTCAAACAGAACTTTCAGTCGCTCATAGGTAGAAATGCTGCTGCTCCCCTCGAATGAAGTCCAGGTCTAATTTATATACAGAATTCCCTCTAGATCAAAGAATTTATCCGAAATGAATGAATTCTCAAAGAATATCTCACTGGACAAAGATACAGCTGCATGAGTGACACTGACACACAATCATCACAACCACAGTTAAAAACTCAGAGGAGAGTCACTTGAGCTGTACAAGCTACAAGCTCAGAAACAAGCCAGTATCAGAAATGACTTTCCAAAATCATCTTTCTCGCATGCAATTTCCAGGCAAAAGAAATTTATACTTGTCAGCATTTTCCAGAAGAAAAGCAGGAAGATGAACTGCAGAATAGGAATGGGGTATTGGTCCCATTTTGCCAATGATATCCTTGAAAGTGTACTCCTCCGGCAGCATATCAAACAAATCAGCACCTTTGCATATTACCTTCTGAATTCTGTCAGGATTCAAATAGTGAGAGAACCTGACTCTATCATAGTGGCTGTAGGCTTTCATCTTAAAAATGAAATCGCTTATCCGACGGAAGCAAAAGCTACAATGCCAGCCAGCATCAGCCAGCATGTCATCAGATTGGCGATAATGTGCATACCTTGTCTTCCCAGTCTGATACCTGTGAATTGAAGCCCTCCAGCTCTTATCATCCACGCGAAATTCAAATGAATAGAGATAGTTTTTAAGCTGCAGATGAAGGATTGAGGGTACTTCATCACACCACCTCAGGAGATTAATAGTGTGAGCGCTTGGTATCTCATCCACATCAGACATAATCAACAAGTCATCATCAGTAATACCAGCTATCTTGAGGAGCTGGTCCAATGCTACACGCTGATATGCCTCCTCAACAAATGGGTTTTCTCCCTTCTTAAATCTCCCACCAATGGTCCCATAAGTTAACCGTGGCTCGATAAATTTGAATTGCTCCCTGTTGCTTTGGAAAACCAGAGGCTTGGGCAATCCGGTAAAGGTAGAATTTGACTCAAGGAGAACAAAGTCAGTTATGTAAGGGTACAGTTCTCTCCAACGCAAGGTTAGTATTTCCACCTCATTACTAAACAACACAGCATCATAAACACGTCTAGGATATTCCCGGACTCCCCAGCCATGAAGTCTGCAGAGATTCTCCATGGTGACATTTTCGTTATAGTAATGAGGAATGATATTGAAAGGCTTTGGTGCTTTTTCCCATAGCGGCCTCAGAAAGTAGGAGATCTTTTGGCCATGTATATAGAATCCAAAGATGCACATTGGGACAACGGCAAACATGAACATATAGGTTTTAACGTCCAAACCACGCAGAATGCAGCGAATCCTTGACATGCTTGAAACTTGACTTGATTCCTGCATAATTAAGGAACAAACAGATAAGAAAACATTAAAAAAAGGAAAACCCTAGAAGAATGAAAAATCAAGAAATGAACATGTAATGCAGAATCATACAATCTTAATAGAAATCCCAATGCTGCTCTCTATGGGTGCAAAATTTCAAGCATCATATAACTTTAACCCCGATTGCAATCATAAAACCAGAGCTGAATCCTGTAGAGATAAGAAACACGCCCCAGAAAATCCCCAAATGCAAACGGTTCATGCGAGAAACTTTGCACCCGTCCAAATCCAATTATGGCTACAACAGAAACCAAAACCCCCTTTCCCTCCCAAAAGAAAAATCTTCCAAAAATAGGAAGAACAAAGAAGAGGGAAAGGGTATCTTCCTTAGGGTTCACTACCAATCCCAAAAAATAGTTTCGCAGGATTGTTAAAATTAGAAGAAGAAAAAACCAACCAGTAAAACATCCGAAACCCAGCTTTATCGGATACCTAAATTCAGATCACGAAAATCTCTCCCGCACACCAAATTCTTTTAAAAAAAATAAAAATAAAAAACAGAAAAAGAGCAAATCTAGGAGAATTTTTCCCCGACAATCCACCGATATAGATCACACAACCATCCACACCACCAACATTGAAAAATCATTGAATTTGAGTTTCTTAATAGGCGAATGAAAATCACAAAGCAGTGAGAAAGATAAAAAATTTTATCCACACCACAAACACTGACAAAAAAAGTAACAAAAATAAACAAAATAAATAAATCTCCATAACATACCTGACCACAAACATTGCTGCACAGATCATCGCTCTTCTTAGAACAGTAATTCCCTCCGGCCTCGCCCATCATCCACCACATTTCGGCGTGCAAAGAATGAACGAAAAGAAAAGAGAAACAGATCGGCGTTTGAAATCTTAGCGTATAAGCAAATAAGAGCGTGTGAAGGGCAGAAAAGACAGAGGAAGGAAAATCCGAGGTTTATAGTTTCGGAAGAAACAAGGAGGTAATAGCCTGTGTTTGGGAATGGGTGGTAGTTGTCGCCTCCACACAGCTAAGCCAGCTCTTGAACGGAACTGATAAAAAAAGTTCCGTTACCTGATTGATTGAGATTCCCCTTTCCCTATGCTATTCTCAATTTCTTCTTTATATTCTCGATGCACCCCCAATATTTATTTATGACACCAAGTCTTCACCCATACTATACTTTTACTCGGTCTCCCACTCACTCTTTCTCCACGCGTTCTTGTGGTGTGTTTATTGACTCTCTCACCCCTCAATACCTTCCTTATAGTTTTCTCTAATAACCAACTATAGTTTCAAATATTCCTTTTATTTTAAATAATGCTAACCACGTTATCTTTCTTTCAAATATTGTTTATAACTTATTTAAATAATATATTTTCAGTTACCATACAGTAATATCATTTTTAAATTATATACAAGGATACTTATTCGCTCGGCGTTTTGAGAGCTTCGGAAGACTGCAATACACGTGTCAGCCAGCATATATGTATCCGGATTTTGCTTTATTTTATTGAGTCCAATATATTCGTTACAAAACAAGTGGTAGAAAGACTTGTTTTTTAATAATATATCTTTTTCAGATAAAAATTATCCAATTGATTTGGTTTAATATTCAAAAACCAACTCCTGAGAAAACGATTTATCTTCTTCTATTTCACCGCCTGCCCGTTGAAATTTAGTCATTAGAAGTGAATTATAACCTCATTTTTTTTTTATTTAAGTTCGTTTTTTTCTAAAATTTCACAAAATTATTTGAGAATTAATTTATCTAATATGATTTTAAAATATTTTTTTATAGGTAATTAGTTGATATTAGAAAATATTTTAATAAGACTTCAGAGTTTATAATTATGATTATTATTATTTAATCTAAATTTTTAAATATTATTAAGAAAAGTTATAAAATATATTTATGAGGAGTCATGATAATTATATAATTATTTTAAAATTGTTTTAACGTAAAAGTAATATAAGTATTTAATATATCAAATGTTAATTTTAAAGTGTATGTTTTAAAATGCTGATTTAAATTGTAATATTGTGAATTGGTATTGATTTAAATCATACTTAATAATAGTCTTGGTGTGAAATTTAAAATTTTATTGAAGATCATTATATAGTGAAACGTAAAGTTTAAAAAATGATGATTTGAATTACTTTTTTATATTAATAATTGATATTAGTAATTCAAATACGCGTTAATAAAAAATTGAATTAACTTTTAGTTATTCATTTTATTATTAATATAAAAATGTACCCATGCCATGTCCCAAACCAAGAAATATAAATATTTAAAATCATTGTTTCTACTCTCACTTTTATTTCAATATCAGTTATAATTTAAGATTCAATACTTTTAAAATAAATCACCCATAACTAAATTATAAAACAAATTTCTGTTATGTATAATGCAATCTTAACATGCTACTGTTTAATCTAAAGAAATAATTAAAAAAACTAAACAATTTTAACACTGTAACGAATTTAGTTTAAACTTTATTAATCGTTACCTGACACTTCATTAAACAATTAAAACAATAAATGAAACGTATAGATTACTTTGCGTAATTTTTGAATAAAATTAGCCAATAATAAAATGCCATAATATATTTAGAGAAGTGTTAAAGGAGCGTGTCACATATTTTACGCGTGAGTTTGGATGAAGGGGAATCGACGTCGTCGTTTTGAAAAGGACGTGGTAATTGGAAACGGCAAAGGAAGTGTTTGGCTGATTCGTGTGCTGGAACAGTCCAATCCAAGACTGGCACGACGAGATGTTGCGTTGCGATGATAAAGGGTTTTATTTAGGAGCATAAGTTAACCTAATTTAATTAATTATTATACAGGGTTCCATTTGGGGGCAGAAGTTAACCTAATTAATTATTATTTATTTAGATAATGATAGGGTAATGCGGAAATTGACAAATGTAAGGAAGAGAAACACGTTAAGAGTGGGCCACGTTTAGCAATGAGGTGGAAACTGGTTGTGCTGTGGGCCCCCACCACGAGCTTGTCGCTTACCATGGCCCGCTTCGTTGTGATGTGGGCCTGCCCTCGAACCGCCAACCAAGTCACGCTTTAACCAACGTCTTCCTTTACTTTCAGACAAACCCTAATATTTTATTATCATCCTTGTTATTAATTTTATTCTTTAGAGTATAATTAACAGTGTAACTGAAAAAAAAAAAAAAATAAAGAAGAGGGAATCATTGCATGCTCTATTATTTTCTATCATGACCCTACTTGATCAAATTGTTGTATACGAGATAATAATCCTATGAAGGCTGAGAGGTTACAAGGTTTGTCGATCACATGCCACATTTTTTTATGTTACACTTTTTTATTATTTTAAAAAGTAATTTTATTAATTTCATTTGACTCTATTAATAGTTAAGATAATAAAATATGTATTTTTTGACAATTATTAAAAATAAATTCAAGAAAATATCAATGACAATTACTAGAAATCAATTACTAAATACATGTTTAAATATTAATGCTAATTCTATCTTTTTCTTTAATAAGATATATTTGACAATTATTAAAGGCCATTTTTAATTATTTTAATTACTAATAGAGTTCAAACAAATTTAATATAAATAAAATTGTTATATTAAGATTATAATTTTTTATTTTACTAAAAACGAAATATATTAATATTTATTCTACTGTATTTACTATTTATTCACTGTAAAAATTAATAATATTTAATATTAATAAAATATTTAAAAAATAAAAGTTTTAATAACTATCAAGCTAATAAAAAGTTAGAAACATGCGTAAAAAAAATTTGTTTGATTTTATAGTGAAAGTAATTTTATGGTAAATCTCATACTATTTATATCAATATACCAACAATAATATTTTATGATATAAATATATTATTTTTTTATAAATTATGTGAAAATTTATTTTAAGGAGGAAAGAAGGTCATCGTATCATTATTATTGTTGTTTGTTTTATCCAATTAAAATATATGAAAACTTGTATACAAAAAATAAGTGTTAGAAGTTAGTGGCTAAATAAATTATGTAATTTTATATTACACCCTAATTAGATAAATCACAAAGTGACTTTCTCCTTCATGTAACACTCAATATCCACGAAAACAAGAGTAACAATGAAGATTGGATAACAGTAATATAAACTTTTATAACAAAATAGTCCCTTATTCAGAAAATTAAAACAAATTTGTGATTTTTTTTTAAGTGATAACGTTTAAAAAGGAAGTGAATTTTTTATGCAAACGAAGTTAGGAAAATGTTTCCATTTTATCTTTCCAATCAAATTTCGTTACTTTAATTGAATATTATTAAAAAGATTGGATATTACAATTACAAAAATTCAAACTACCTTGTGGATTTCTTTTAAATGATTGCGTTTGAGAATGAAAAGACTTATTTTACGAAAAATGTGCAACTAACTAATCTTAACATTGTAAACGTGAAAATAAATTTTTGTTTGTATTTTATCTTCCCAATAAAATTTAATATTTTTAACTAAATAATATTAAATAGTCTATGTATTATTATTTAGAAATTAAAAAAAAAGGAATTAATTTATGTTACTTTATAGTTGTAAAATATATATTTTTTAAAATAACTAATTTTATGATAAAATATTCATAGTAATCTTTTACTCTAATATTAAATCAGTTAGGGATTATTTTTTAGAAATTAATTTATGTTGCTTTAAAGTTACATTTAAAAAAAAACTCTAATTTTACGATAAAATAAAAAAAAATCTTATTTTTAAAAATTGATACAGAAAGATTAAAATACTTAAAGTTAGCTCAAAATTGGTGCTATGCATCTTCGGTGTGGAAAAGATCAATCTATTGTCAGTACACTCATGAGTACTGAGAGGAAAGTTCCCACGTAGAAAAATTAGGATAAGTTAAACTCTCTATTTAATATATTCAAATAAAATTTTGATTATATTGATTAAGATTAATTAAATAAAAATAAAAAGTTTGACACATAAATTTCAACAAAATGTCCTTGGAGATCAAATTTTTTAGTGCCTATCGCAAGCTCGTTTTTAAGATTTGTTTTATTTTCAATACACCATTAAACTTTTATACATTTCGTATTTTACATTTTATTTTTATTTAATTTATTAAATTCACTATTCTTAATTCAATTAATAGTTTGAAAAGTTATATACAGATGAATAAACATCAAATTTTTACCTTTGTGTAAATAATTTGTTTTATATTTTTCTTCTTAAGCTATGCTTGTTTGTATTTATTTATTTTATAATTTATGATTATTTCCTCAATTTCATTTTTAATCAAATACATGATAAATTTTAAAATTTATGTGTTTAATTTAACAAGATTATGAATACTTATAAATAAGTTTTGATTAATGATTATAATTAGATAATTTAATATATAAGAGTATTAAATTTCTCTATTTAATTAATTACAAACATTATTAGCAATTAATACTTTAAAAATATTTATATGATTAATGCTAGCTCCCTCTGTAGAAGAGAGCAAGACTTTCAGTTTGGCTTAATTAATCATGAAAAAACTAATTTATATTACTATTATTGTTATTATTAACTGATAATTAATGGTATATTTCTTTAGTAAGGGAAACATTAGTCATAGCACGTATAAGAGAGAAGTATTTTATGAAATTACAAAAAAATCCTAATTTAATCTTTAAAAGTTAGAGCATATGTTATTAATAAATGAAAAATAAAAACCATCATTTAAATATATTTCAATTGAATTAAATGAAAGACTTGGCCCCTCCTACCATAATGTCCATTCTATCTAAATGGTAAGTCAAACGGAGAAAGTCCTCACAAGTTACTCAGAAGAGACAACGAAGCTCACAACCATTCTAACCCACTCAATCTTCGGAAAATAATACTAGTTCACCAACTATGAGAACTTTTCTTCCTAACTTCATAAATTAGAATAGTTACTAAACGAGTATGAAACACTTTTTAATTACCTAATATAAATGAATATTTAAGGTTTTTTCATTCAGATTCCAAAAAATATATATTTTATTTTTAATGCAATTTTAAGTGAATTACATATTATACTCTTTAAAAAAAATTATTTCAATTTATATTTGTGTGTTATTATTTGTTTATTGGAGAGAATTAACACACACTCTTGTTCCTCCAAATCAACACTTACGCGACCTATTTTAGTAAAATAGCACACTAAAATCTATATTCATGGTAAAATTTGATGCAATCATTAATTGATTGACCATATATCCTGGCTAGTGAGAATTATTAAGAAGAGAATTTTTAAAAATATTATATATAGACTCAAAATATTTGATTAGTAATTTATGTAAACACTCTTAATTAATTATATCTATACATGGAATCGTTTCATTCAAAATTAACTAAATACTTGTTCTTAAATACATTTTTAGCAACTAAAACTCTGTAATAGATCGAATTTTATTTTAAATTAAATTTATTTTTAGAAATCTCTGTAATTTAAAAAAAATTATATTTAATCTTCATCTCTATAAATATTTTTTGTATAATTATAGAAACTCCAAAGTTTAAAAGATAAAATAACCATTCTAAATTTAAATAATTAAACATATTTATTTTTTAAATATATCTTCACTGAATATATGATCTAACATGCTCGTCCTCTTGTGACAAAGAATAATGCAAAAATAATTGTTGGCTACGGTTGATAAACTAAACTCTTCGGCTTTTCTTTATAGAAATATAAAGAACGGTTTGGGTTTGCAGTTCAAACAAACTAGACTCTTTTTCTTGCACTCCATGTCATTGCTGTCTCCACCGCTACACTCTTTGAGAGGAAAGAGAAGAAAAGAGAGATCAATAAGTTTGGTTAAAATAATTTTTCTAAAAAATTCGTTCTAAAAGATAACATATATGTTCTGGAAAAAAATTACTTTGAAAATTTTATTATAAAAATTCAAATTTTGAGAAAGTATTTCATATTTTTAGAAAACTTATTCTAAAAAATTTGTTTCAAAAAGCTATTTCCAAATTGCATTTTATATGTTATGAAAAATTCGTTCTAAAAAAAATTATTATACAAATCCTACTTTAAAAACTATGTTCTGGAGATCATATCCTGAAAATCATGTTCTAGAAATTTCAGAAAATCTGTTTAAGAAGATTTTCAAAGAAGTCACATTTAGCAAAGGGGTTTTAAAAAATCATGGCAGTACAGTTAGAAATCATGGGGTGCAGGAAGAGAAAGATGACAAATTAACCCAAACCACTTTTTATGGGCCACATCAATATATCCATATTGAGCCCAGCGACACAAAAAGAAATTGTAGTGGAAACCATGGAAAGGGGTGAAAATATAATTAGAATTTATTTCAGTATTATGATATGAAATTCTTTCATTAATTTATACATCAAAATCCAATAAAGTTTAATGTTACTCACTAACACTTAATTAAGTTATTCATTATTTTAATGCACAAGAGATATTTGATTGATTTATGCAATATAAGTCGCACTATGAATAGTAAAAACAAAAGTTTTAATGAGTATACCTTCTGTGAAATTAAGAAAAAGAGAATTACCATTTAAACTAGTTATTATAAGAGTCAAAACTTATGGTAATTTTCTATTAAACGACACGTAAAATAAATTTCCCCTATCAACAAAAGTAGAACACACATACTTCTATATTTTTTTATGATTATAAAAACAGTAAATACAATTTATTTTTTTATAAATATTATTACAGAGAAAATAATTATCAAAACATAAAAAGTAAAAGTTTAATAAAATGTATAAAAAATAGTTATAAAAAGAAATTTTTTGTATTAATTATTATAATTATACAATAAAAATACTTTTATGACAACTTCTTCTTATGGGTAGTGCTTGTAAATCACAAAAACTAAAATGTGTCTAAAAGAAGATAAATACAAGTAAAAGAGATTAACAAATGTGTACATAAAAAGCAGTTAAAAAACCAATTCTCATAAGACACTAAAAATTATCAAGATGATTACTTTAAAAGTAAGAAGGTAACTCTCATGACTAAATTCACATGTTTATTAATATTATGTATTATTAAAAACACCAAAAAAAATTAAAAATGTGATGTGAAATTAATTCATGTGGATGACATTAATCTATCTTCACAAATGTGGCTTACATAGATTTATGTTTAATCACTGTAGATTGAAGTCTGACTAATGCCTAATAAATAAAATAAATTAAATTCAATCATCTTTTGCCTACAGTTTTGGGTACGTGCTTAAAAATAATGATGCGGGTATGTGAGTGCTTTACACAAGTCAACTAATCGCATGATAACAAGCCTAGTTTTATTATTTTACAAAAAAAAATATTTTAAGAAATTAAACATTTGATAGAAAATTCTAAATATTCAAATCCAAATTACATGTCACCAAATGCATGTCATATAAACAAAAACAAATGAAACAGAAGTCTAACTTGCCATTCATACTACATATTAGGATTAATCAAAAACCTTAAAGAAAAATCTACAGACAAAGGTAATAAATATTATTTGTGAGGTTCAAAGTAAAATGAGTTTAATTAACTGTCTTTCTCAACTCTAGTCATGTTATATTTATAAAGTTTTTTTTCTTTTAATATATGTTAGATAAATTTAAGTGTTGACAAATTGAATTGAGAAGTAAAAGATGTAAAATATTAGAAAAATAAATTATGGAATTTAAGAATTTAGTTATTTTCCAAATTCTCAACATTTTAATTTTTACTAATCTCGTTAAACCTATCAAAGATGACACTATGTGATCAATACATTCATTGTCTAAAAGATGACTCATAAACAAACTTATAATCTAAAAGATAACTTGCTTTTATATAACGTTTAATACTTAAATTTATCCAATGCTTTGACTTACTTTATTAAGAGTTATTCCCTTCACCACGTATCTCCCTGAATATGGAATAGTAAAACTACGAATATTTCCTATTGGTATAAAATTAAAGCAAAAAGTGTAAAAGAAAGGTTAATCTAATAAGTCAACTTATTCAAAAAGTTATTTTTGATGACTTAAGCTATACCTATATTAATCTATTATCTATGAATTAATTATCTCTTATACACTTCAAATGTATCTTAATATAATTTTCAAAACAACTAAATTCATCCTATATGCAGATCGGTTTGGTTTGAGAAACTTTTTCTTATTTTTATTTTAAATTAAATTGTAGGAGTGTTATGATATATTTATTATAAAAATTAAATACAAATTTATAAGTTTTTCATAATTTTTTCTGTAAAAATAAGTTAATATAACCTGACATAAAATTTAAGATTTTAAATCTTAAATAAAACTTTTGAACGATAACAATAAAAATATTTGTATATATTAAAATATAATAAAAACAAAAGAAAATATTAATTAGAAAGTAAATTTTATAGAATCTTTACATTAACATAGAAATGTAATGCAACAGAACTAGAAAAGAAAATGAAAACCTTATAAAAGAACATTAAAAGTAAATTAAAATTAGTGGACTTGCACTATTTTTGTAGTAGGTGGGACTTTATATTGCCTATTAATTTCATCACCCAACTGATTGGTTTAACACACTATGTGGTGCTATTGCCATTTTTTTAGTTGGGGTGGCTTATTTATTTATGATAAAGGATAAGATATACACAGAACTCAATCATTTCCTCAATATTCTTTTTCCTTCTCAAACTCTACAATAATTAAAACCACATGCAATCCTAAGTCCCCAAAGGTCAAAATCGTCATATAATAACAAGAAACAACGGTAATAAATAAACAAAAAGAAAGAAAAATTAGGTTTCTTTGTTGTGGTATTTATTTACATTAAGGTAAAAAATGTTACAACAATCTCCCGGAGGGAAACACGAGAAAGTGACGGGTATTGAGAACCCGACCCGAAAACCGATCGGACTCACTGACCCTTAATTTTGGGGTATCTCTCCGCAACTTCCTCTCTTCTCTACAGACCTCAATCTCAGCCATGTCCTTCACTAGGGTCACCATATCCCACAATTTCAATTCTCTTGCCTCATCCATCATAGCCAAGATCTTTTCTTTGCACCGTTCCAACCTCTTCAAACCGCAAACTAACTCAACGGCTTCCCCAAACTTAAACCCCCCGAACCTCTCCTTAAACTCGCTCAACCTCACGCGCACCTCGGCTTGCACCACGCGCCAATCCCCACGCGCCAGCTTCACAATCTCCTCCACCAAGAGGTTCCCGTTGGGCTCGGGCATCTTGCAAAGCCCTTCGATCAGAGCCACCAGAGAGTCAAACTCGGTCAGCAAATCGGCGTTGGCCAGACCCGACGCTCTGTCCTCTCTGCTCTCTTTCTCCGTCGAGGTTCCGAGGAAGAATCCGAGGATGCGAGAGGCGCAGAGAAGCTGTTCGGTGTGCTGTGCGAACCACCGAACCCAGGAGGAGAGCTGCCACGTGGTGGGGTCGGTCGTGTGTCGGAAGTGGGAGAGGTTGAGGTAGTTTCTGCCGCCGGAGTTCGGGTAGACCGAGAGCTGATCCTGGAGGATGAAGGTGCCGTGGCGGATGATGTAGTGGACGGCGATGAGGCACTTGAGTGCCACGGCGGCGTCGTTCGTTCCCTGCAGCCGGTCCATCAGAACCTCCACCGCCGCAGAGGCTGTGGCTCGTGGGCCGTCTCCCGATGAGATGAGCATGGCCAGGTGCTTGCTCGTTGGTGGCGCGGAACAGTCGTGGCTGGTGGCGCGTAGCAAGGAGAGCGTGGTGCGTTTGGAGAGTAGCGCCGCCTTACTCTGCGATGCTTTGTCCTTCAGTATCCCAATTAGGCGCGTGAGTTTTGTCATGTTGCACGAACAAAAACACCGTCACCTCTGGCGCATGATGTCCAAAAATCTCGATAAGGGAGCGTTTGGCTTTGGCCCAGTGGTGGGATATGATATAATGTGATTTATGATTCTGAAATCACGTTCCTTTCTCTGCCTTAATGGTGAGTTAGATATTTTTTAAACATGGATGACTCTTGAACGTTGCATATACACACTTACGTGTTGTATTTAAAGAATATTTTAAAATAATATTGCATGATAGATTCAACGTGTGTGAAATTGTTAATCAATTTAGATAAGCGAAACTTAGATATAATTCTATGCATATTTTCGGCATCTTCTTTTTTGTTGATAAAATTGAAATTTCATGTTAGTAATATACTAAATAAAGGTTTAAGTTAATATGTATACATTTTAGAAGATAAATAATTTTAGGATAAAGGCTTTGGAATTGAAATTTATATTAGATTGCTGGTAAAAAAATGTAGCGAGGAAAAATAAAGAGTTGACTAGTAGTTTCTTAAAAAAATAATCTTATAATGGTAAACTTGTCAAGGGAAAAAAAAAATACCGATGTCCATTTCTCACTAAGTAATAAATATAAATACAAGCAATACCAATTCAAAGATTCCTCCATTCAATTGGATTAGGTCGAGAGAGAGAACTAACTTAATTCAATATTATTATTATTATTATTAATTTATCATTTAATTCATTTTATTTTAATTTTAATCAATTTAAGCTAAAATGAGTTTGGTTGTACACTCGTTTTTCATATGGAATCAATTGCTAGGATTTCTTTTATACTTTAATAGTAAATAGTAAAATAACTTGAATGGTATTCAACTGTTCTGAAAGTGTGTTTTCTATACAAATAAAGAATGTACTTGGGACATTCAAACATGTGTATCAGAATAATCTATATTATGTGATGTTACACTTTTGCTTATAAAAATGACCTATTCTTAGTTTAGTAACAACATGAACTTTGTCTACGAAAATAAATAAGTGAATTAATTGGATTCCAATATCATGAAAACCTCAATTGATTGGTGATCTAAAATAGGTAAGACCTAACATTTATTGATGTCTACATAATGGAACTACTTGAATGAATACTCAGTCAATCACTTACACAAGAGTACCATAATAAATAAATAAAATTTAAAGGATGAAAAAATTTATATATTAATTATTGCTACTAACTTAAAACTAATACATCTTATTTTGAAATTTAAAATATTAAAAAATCTATATAGTGCTGCAATTAGTATTTTGAAGTTACATATTATCTTTTATTATTTAATTGCTCACTCTTTCATTCAGTTTTGTAACTTTATTATATACTAAAAAATTCTCCGCTGTTTATTTTATCAGCTAATTTAAAACTAATAAAATTATAAATCATATGAAATTATTAAGAGACGTTTCTAAAAATAAGAATACAAAAAGTAAACAAATTAATTAATGTATTGATTTTTGTACGTATTTATCCATTAATATCAATTGTATTGTTTAGGTGATTGTATTAGGCTGTTACAAGTTGAAAGATATTTGTAGAATGTTTGAAATATTAGGTGATTAAAGGAATGTTTTCAATCCAATACTCATATTTGTAGAATAAGAACAAGAAAAGAAGACTATGCATGCATAGTTTTTCCTCATTATTACATGATCTTGAGTCATAATGATAATCTAGTTTGTAGATAGCATCAATCTTAATTGTTTATCGTAAACTTTTTCTTCTTACAATTATAATAAATCACCCTATAATGCATGTATGTAAGGGAAAAAAAATTAGTGAATGCTTCTAAAACAATGAGGTAAGTGGGTAAATTCTTTGTCAATGTTCAAATTAGAGGGTCTTAGTTTGTTATGATGATCTAATCTTAGAAAAGAGGTAAAAGATTAAACTTTTAACTTTATACAAAATCTAATTCAGGATTGATATGCAAATTTAAATGGGTTTTTAAGTTCTTGGATTTCCATCCCTAATTTTTTTTTTATCTAGATGAAAATTTGAGGTCATTGTATTCAACATATATAATAAGAGTTATGAGTGTCTTGATTTTAAAAAATTTGCCTACTTCAATTAACTTTTAGCTAAACGTGTAGTTAGAGCATATTAGCTAAGAATAAAAGTTATACTTAAATCATTTTATTGATTTCAATTAACCATAAGCTTGTATGTACGGGTGTTTAACGAAATGAGAATGCATGAGCTCAAATTAATATAATCCAACCTAAAGTATATTTAAATGTTTGATCATACTGAATTGAATCCCATCTAATCAAATTCAGTGCTCTTTGAGTGAGGTATTGGATTTTAACTGTTGAACCCATGAATTCAACAAATCCATTATATAATATATTTTATATTTTAAATTATTATTTATATATTTCATAAAAAAAATAAAGATGGAGAAAAAGTACACATTAAATGTTTTCTTCTTCTTTATTTGGACTAGTCCCCTTGTTCAAACATATATTTTATGGAGAATTCATTAGACAAAATAGGTGAAGACTCAAAGAAAAAAAGGAATTATTGATTAAAAGATTTTATAATATATATAGTTTGAACATTACAATATTTTTAGTTTATATTTGAATTCTCAAAAATGAAATTGTGATACTCGGAGAGTCACCATTTTGAAATTATATAAATCATTTTACTTATTAATAAACAATGAAAAACATAATGTTTATCTTTTAACTTATTTTTTTAATTGTTTTTAATAGTAGTTTTTAGGGGTATTTTTTAAAAATAGATCTATAAAAGTTTGTTGGAGAAACTACTAACAAAGAAGAAGACGATACGACGATACGAGAATAATCAATGTATTATAAGAGGGTACCATGGTGAACTTTTTATTGTTCTTCACAGTGGATAATTCGTATTGAAGACTTTTAGTTTCTTAAAAATAGTTTGGATTGTGGTGAATATTATTTTATTAGAAGTACAAACTATTTTAAATTAAATTTGGTAATGAGTTATTGACATGAATAAATGTAGCGTTGGAATTTGGGAACACCTTCAAATGACATATCAATAATCACTATTTTACTTATGTAAATAGTAATTATCATTATTTGCTTAATTAAGTTTTAGCTATCATACAATTTTAAATATTTTTAATTAATTTTTTACCAAAAATTCTTGTTTTATTGTTTGTTTAAAATATTTTTTATTTAAATATTATGTTATTTATTTTGCTATTAACAAAATGACGTGATTATTATTTCTATATTTTATTTCTAAATTTTTAAGTTTTATTTAATTTTTTTTATATACATTTCAGTATAAATAAACCAGACAACACCATTTCAGTATATATGTATGTATGAATGTGTGTGTGGATTGAATGGTTTAGCTTTGTTGGTTTTGACATTTCTAATAGAATGCTCCTATTTTTTCTTTGAACTAAAATAATGTCTCTGCTTTATATAACTATGTAATATAAACCTTTAAATCAGAGTTGATTAAAGACAGTGACAAGATGAAAACTAATAAAATATATATTCTTCATCAAAACATTATAATATATTATATTCAATTGATGAAACATTATTTTTTAATAAAACATTGAAAAACAAACATTTGAAACTTTGTTTTTTGAACTTTTCTAAAAAAATAATTTAATTAATAAAATGCTTGATTTGCTAATATTTTATTAATTATGTTTGTCACTGATTAAATAAGTTCACGTGTTTATTAAATTAAGGAAATACTATTAAGTTGGAATATCTTATCTTGAAATCATATCTAATATTCAATATTAAGTTTCTAATACATACAAAGACAGGTAGGCAGAGGTTACCTATCAACGTCTACCAAATTCTCGTAAGAAAATAACATCGAATCAAGTTAGTCATATATAACATTATATCATACGCATCAAATTAAAACTGATCTGAACGAAAAATAACATAAAATTTCCAAAATAAATAATCTGGAAGTCACTTAAAAAAAATAATCATTTTAAAAATTGTGGGGTGCAGATTCAAATTGAAGATGTGCGGTAAGTAATAGCCTATAAAACGTATTTAATAGAGATTACTAGTGTTGTTTAGGACTTGAAGGTCCTAAACAAAATAAATAAAAAGTAAAAAATGGCCTCTCACTATTATAGTTATGAAAACTAGAGTGGACTATTAGTAAATTCGAATCTGTCTTTGAATGGTGAAAACCAGTTAATATAATTACCTTAAACTAATGGTAAGAAAAGTGTTAGTAATATGTTTTTCTAACACACCTTTATTATTAATTAAATTTTATTAAAAGTATAGATAAAATTTTAGACTAATAAAATTATATATATTTTTATATATTTTAGTAATAATAAAAAATACATTTAAAAAACGTGTTAGATAATGTATACTATATTTTTCAAAAGTCAATTTGGATGAACTGGACTTGTATATACTGAAATGGTGAAGGCCTTAGTCCACACATTATTTAATTTATATTGTCGCTTTAATTACATTTACTAAATATGTTTTAACTTATATTATCCTTTTATTTACATTTAATAAATATGATTTAATGAACTTAAGTATATCTATTTGTGTTTAGCAATATATAAAAAATATCTATTGTACAATATTAAAAAATATTTAAATAAATTTATATTATATAAAAAATTAAATTTGTTTTTAACTATATAAGGACTAATTTTGATCATAAAAACATTAAATTTAGACAACTAATAAAAAAAAAAAATATTTATTTGATTTAATGGGTAAATTTAGAAGACTTTGAAGAATAAAAAAACGTAAATTTATATAAAGACTAATTAAATCTGTGGTGAAATAAATAGGTGAGTCTATTTTTATTTAGTCTTTGGTTCAAGCAGTACTAACTTTCTCAAGTTTCACAAAATATTGACTGTATTTTTTTACATCCGCTCCTTTTCAACTTATTCCTGCAATTCTAATACGTGGTAGCAGGGACGGAAAAGCTCAATTATTTAATTTTTTTCGTCAAGTAGAGAGTGCATGAATAAATATATAAAAAAAAATTAGAAGTCCATGGGTCACAATTTCCTTATGTTTTCTAGACATTTTGTTTTCCAGAAATTGTGTATGGGTTGGAAGACTTCTTTGTGATGTATTCTCTCTCTCTTTTTTTTTTTTTTAAATTGTAAAAGTTTCCAACTTGGCTCTTATGAGTTAATGGATCAATTGTAAAGAGAAAGAGAAAAAGTGAGAGAAGAGAGAGGTACCTACATATGTGTTATATATATATATATATATAAAATTAGGTATTATTAATTGTTTTTGTGTTATATAAATATTGGCTTAAAACTTACAGAAATGCTAATTTAAGAAAAGGCTTGAAAAAGAGGAAAATAATTCATGGAACCCAAAATATTATTTAAGATATATCTAGAGAGAACAAAAGTTACAGGTTTATGAGATATATGATGCCATAAGAAGAAAGAGATAAGGAAATAAAATAAGTGTAGGAAAGATGAAGAAGGTGTATGTGTATTCTTGTCTGGAAGAGGTCTTAGACAAAAAACTTTGACAAAATCTGTTGTATACTGCTACCTATCTCTACCATCTACCAATACTTGAGTAGAGAAGAGTAACATTGATTTAGAGCGTTATAAATTTCTAATTTTGATCTGAATCCAGCTTCATTCAGCTGCCACCATCTTCATTGGGAAGATCGAACAAAGCAAACCAATCATCTTTTTTATGACTGCATTGTCATTTTTCAGATCCCAAGCATAAGAACCAACTTTCATTCATCCTTTCTTTCTTGCAATTTTACTTGACGAAACCGAACTGGTAGCTCAACAAACTGCTGCAACCACGAACAGGTGGTGTTTCTGGTCACACTAATGGTGACATTATGCAGTTTTAAAAAAATAAACATAACAGAGAACTCGTTAACGTGTCATCCCTTAACCACTTCAGTTTAAAAAAATATTAAATTAATCAAAGTAGTGTTTCTCGTATACAACTTTAGTTTTAAAAAATTATTAAATTAATCAAATTCCTGCTTCTCATATACAACTTTGCAAGTAACACCATGATATCAGGACAACTTCAACTTTGATTTTGAAGTCATCTTTCATAAACATGATTTCTTCACAACAGTATTATAAAACAACAAAGCACCACTTACCTATGATAGTAACTTAAAAAAAAAATTGTGCATTCGAATAATTTGCAAACAAATTTACACCATTTCGGTAAATTTTCCCACAATAACCATCACTGGGAGGCCAAATATATAATAAAATGAAAAAGTTGGAAGGATAACTAAAATAAAGCCATGTTAGCTAGGTATATATTCTAGCTTTCTCTGATCTGGTTCACCATAAAGATTAAAGCACAGCTCAAAAAGCTAAGCCAACTGGTGCAAACAAATAAAACAAAAGGTCACCTGGACCTTAAAAAGAAAACACTAAGCTCCTGATCCATGTCCCCTTCTGGATCAATCAAGTAAAACGATTCACAGTTTTCTGAGCCACGAACCCTCTCAAAGCTTCCTCTAAGATACATCAGTTGACCATCTTCTTTGTTCACCAACTCCTTGCCCTTCACCACCCCAGTTCCCACCACAACCGAACGCATCAACCTCAACGCTTCAAAATCACTGTTCGAGGGTCTACGCTTAACCGCATACCCCACCTTCTTCCCATTACAGTACATAGTCCACAAAGGAGTGGACAAAAGCGTGTTTGTGTTGTTATTATTATTGACGTCCTCACTGTCAACGCTGCTATAACTCTCCAAAGCGATTCTGAGTGTTCCTCCTCTCATTTCCTTGGCCAAGATGGTTGTTGGAACTGCCAACTCTAGGAGGAGAATAGGGTTGGAGTTGGCGTTTGCCTGAATGCAGAAGCTCACCTTTCCTCTTCGGTATCCGAAGATGGTGCCTGTGATGGTGGTGGAACTCATCATGAGTGATGGTGAATAGTATTTGGTGGGGTTTTCATGGCATTCGTTTGTTACATCTTGGTCATCTATAATGGTGGCACAGTTGCATGTGGGAATCAAGAGTTGCATGAGAGAGCGTAGCAGCCTCCATGACCTAACTTGCTTCTCACAGTCAACTGCAGTGACACCACTGGCCATGTATATATCTAACTTCTTGCTATTGTTTCAGTCCAACTCTTCATGAGCCTGGCTTAGGCTTTGTTTATATAGTGCATAGATAATGTAATTAACATATATCTTTTCTTCTGATAAACATAACGTGTTATCTATTAATGCTATTTTGTTAAGCAAAAATAATAAATAGTTTGATCATATATATAAAAAATGCTGTTACCAAGTTGTATTAATGCCTTAAAGTGGCCGAGTTTCAATTTTTACTATTTAAAAATACCAAAAACTGAAGCTACCAAAGAATATATGTCAGATTTATCTTTTTTATAAAGATTGATTCCGACAGATGATACTTTCAGATAATGAAAAAAGAAAAAATACAATATGATGTCCTTCCTTGTTTTTGTTGTTATTATTTAACTGTTGACCTTCAAAAGAAACCACAGATTCAGGGATCACAGTTAAATGTGTGGATTAGAGTGGAGTTAGCCAATGGGGTTCAATATTTTTGGGGTGCCAACTAAAAGGTTTATCTAATGCAACCCCGTTGCTTGATTCTGAAACAACTCATGCACAGGCTTTCAGTGGATAGTTTTCTTTCTTTGCCCCACCTTTTGCTATTCCCTTTTGAGCCTTCTTTTCGGTCGTGGACAAAAATCAAGCTGGAGCAGCAATGTCTGAAAATTATAATTAATATGTAAATAATTGGATGTCTTCTTCTTCCTCTATATTTTTGTGATTAATTAACTTTGATTGAAAAATGCAGGAAGTTTGGGACAGCGATTTCCGTACAGTCATAAACCCACCAATGTCATTCAATCATTATGCCACTAGATTTCGGACCACAAAACTCCAAATCCATACACATTTAAGTTCTTAATTTAATATATAAACTCATACACAAGCATCTTTTGTGCTTTTTCCCTCCATGACAATACTTGCCTCACCAATAAAAGAGAAAATACAATATGTAGGACATATTATAGCAGACCCACAAAACTAGCACTAAATCTTATTTTCATGTATTATTTGCATATTGCATGTGAGATGAACTTTGGGGGCAAAGCGTGTTGTGTGGAGGCTAAAAAAATGTGTATGTTTTTAGCTTTCTAGCCTGGTTGCTCCACTCTTGTCCTCCCCTTTCCTTTCTCTTATTTGTCTGCTACCAAAGAGAGTCATAGGGAAATACTATTCAGCATGAAATTTGATGCAGCCAGTATTTTTTTATAACCCAACTTATTCTATTGTTAGAAAGACTTTCCGTATAACATATCTAGAACGTAGGATTTATAGTCAACTTCATCATACATGACTCGAGAAGTAATCAAGATAAGCCATAGACTTTGATGTCACTTTTTGGAAAATTTGAAGCAAAAAAACATCAAGAAAGTTTTTACCGATGGCTCACAAACTAAAAACTTAATATTACACTCAATACAAAACCTTAACCTAATATATTTGTAAGTCTTTATCCTCTACGTATTTTTCACATTCTTATTAGAAAATCTAAACAGAAAACAAAAATTTCATAGGAATGTACCTCATAACAATAAACTTATAAATTTTTCTTAATTATGAATTTGAAATTTTCTAAATGTTTTTGCATAACTGAATAATTTTCTACCTCTACTTATTCGATATTCGATTCTTGATCTTCAGTCTTTTGGCTTTAGATTTTCGTATGGTAATTATAATTAGACTCTAATTTTGATTGTAGAATAGTAGGCAGGACTATTATCGAGAGACAATTACTTCCATGCACTTAACAAAGTCTTAAAATGTGAAAAATATCATTATTATTTTTATTTTAAAATTTATTTATTATATAATTTTTTTTTCTCTTCCACACTCAATTGAGTCAAATAAGTATAATAAAAAAAGTGTTAACAAATTAAAGTTATAAATATCTCATTTTAATAAACAGTACATATAATAAAATATTTTTGAGTGTGAGAAAAAAAATTATTTAATATATAAATTTTAAAATAAAAATAATAAATACATTATTCGTATATTATAAAATGATTTATTACAGAAAAAAATTTATATATTGTAAGAAGCAACTAAATGTGTATCTTCACACCTCTACATATCAAATAATATACTGATCAGTCTAAATGATCTAAAATTTTGTTATTAGAAAATTTAAAACGTCCCGTGATTATAACCGTCAATTATGAAATTACTGACTGTTAGGAAACGTCGTCTTGCTTCATTCCTCTCTATTTGGTACTTATAAATTGGATGGCCAGTGGGTTTCATATTTACATCATTCTCTACTTCTTTTGTTTAAGACTGTATTTTAAGATAAAAATTAAGAAGTTCGGTGATGTACTAAGGCTATATAAATATTTCCATTTTTAATTAAACTTATATTTACATTTTTTCTCCATTATATTAAGATGTACATCTTTTTCCCTAATTAAGCACTTGAACAGATTTTTCTTAAATATTTGCTTCCGTGAATTTCGGAGGATTGATTGGAGTTATATTCAAAATGAATGAAATAGCTAAGGGGACCTCAAAGTTACAATACACTAATGGGACCCTAAATTTTTTGCACTTCTCGTAAATAATTTTAGCAGGTAATTTGGTTAACAAAAATCTAAATATGAATTTAGAATGATGGTCCATGAGAGCAGTGTTCTCTATTGAGGAGGTTTGTCATAACTAGTATCAGTTTTTCTTTTAACACTAAAAATTAAGGGTACTCCAAATCTATTACAAAATATATTTATACAATTACAACAAAATTTTAATTACAAAATGAATAACAACAATAATACAATAACCGAATCAACATTTTGTCAAAGCTTAGAATTAAAACAATAAATAACTTGTCATGTTAATCAGAATAGAAGTATGATATTGATATAGCTATATTCCAACATGATATGATATGGTATATTGCAGTTTCTACCATCCTTATTTTCAAATTTTAGCACCACATTACATAGTTTATAGCATCATTTAAGCTTTTGGTTTTACTTTGTCAAAGAAAAAAATGGTGAAGCATAGAGGGTGCCAAAAATATGTTTTAGATAAATATATCAAATATCATTTGTAAAATAAAGAATAGACATTCCTGATGAGACAAAGTAAATGTCCTTCTCCACCTCCTCCAAATTCAATTCTTTGTTATAATAAACATTATGGTCTCGTATATTCCTTGCACTCACACTTCTATTAACAAGATAAATTCAATACCTTCGATCAAAACTCCATAACTAAATCTATGTTGCCAAATCAAATTTTCATAATGGTTAAATTATGTAAAAACTATTTTAGAATCACAAAATTAAAACATAATTCTGTTAAAAGACTTCTTAAGTTCGTTCACTCAAACATAAGAAACATAATCAATGCACTTCCATGTTGAACACACTTTCTCGAAGGTAAAACCATGGTTGTAAACTAATCAAAATTTTCAAGAACCTCTCGATAACAGGGTCAACGCCTTCCAGTTGACAACTAAAATAATATTTAAGGATCCAAGTGAAAAAAAATTAAAAAAATAATGTCACTTATAACTTTCAAGGACTACTAATATAAGGACTATCTGACAACTAAAAATTGAAGGACTCAAGTGAAAAAAGAAATTGTTAAAAAATAATTAGCTGAGACTTATATCTTTCAGAATCCATTAGGTAATTTATTCTATTTAGAATTGTGTCAAGTCTCTAAATGTCATGCATTTTTTCACATTAAAAAATAATATTATCTAATATTATGTATGTTTATATTATATTTCAAATATTAGTAAATTTTGGTTTCATCAAATTTAAATCCATAAAATTAGGCTTATGAAAATTTTAGACCGTCTAAAATTTTGCTTGGGTCACACCACCACCCCTACCACTTTTGTAAAGTGTTTAATTTCTTGCCTGGACCCAATTTTTTTGTCTATACAACGGATTGATTGCCCTTTTCCCCTTTCCAAGATTTTTGGGACCCTTATTTGATACTTTACAATTCCAATTTGTTGGTTCTTGGACTAATAAGTCCATGACTTTTCAGGATTTTGAACTTCTTCCTATCCAACCCCAAACAATTAATAACTCTATTATTAATTATATTAGAATAATTTATAGATAATGATTATATAATTATGTCTTTATTATATATATATATATATATATATATATATATATATATATATATATATATATATATATATATATATATATTTTATTATCT
>Ga0099825_1000666_pt1 | contig 38615 bp, 14 predicted proteins | sample SiratroredBW_FD_76838 | JGI IMG/M metagenome (GOLD analysis project Ga0099825, IMG submission 76838) | Root nodule microbial communities of legume samples collected from California, USA - Siratro red BW | ecosystem: Host-associated > Plants > Roots > Nodule | place: USA: California | collected...
AATATATATATATATATATATATATATATATATATATGTATATTATTGTAATTATATAAATATATATTTATATTTATTTTATTACAGTAATATGCATATATATATATATATTGTTATCCATATATATTGTGTAGCTTTCATTGTTATAGGTTATTTGTTACAATGACTTATAATAACATATTTCCTTATCAATATGCATTAATTCTAATTTAATTTTATATGCATAATCCAATACAACATTGAAAAACAGGAGAGAAAAGGTAGGAGAATTACTTACCTTAAACTCTTGTAGTAGCCTAAGGATTTTAATCAATTAATTACATAATTAAAATCGTATATTTATTCCACAATTTCATTTGTTTAACTAAATTGTATTATCTTCTCACGATTTCATATAATCTTAAATAATTTAAATCCTGCAATAATAAAACGATTTATTCACAATGATATAATCATTTATTCATAATGATAGATATGTGTAATCTCTACATGATTTACCCATATCCGAAAATAAAATAAAAAAATACACTATTTTAAAAATTTCACAAAAAAAATTACCCTAATTTGGTAAATTTGCCTATATTCTACTTATATTAAAAAAATGAACTCAAATATAATTACACCTTTTTAAAATTATTGTTATTTAATTGTATATACTTACTTTAAAGTCAATGATGATGGATATATATATATATATATGCAGAGTTATAAGTAATAATTATATATCTGGACGTGTTTATCTATAATAATAATATAATAATAATAATTATTATTTATTATATATTTCACTTTTATGTCCCACTTATTATATATTTCATTTTTCATTTCTTATTAGTACATGCCACCAAAAATGTATATAATAAATTATATTTCATGAAAGGGGAGAAATAACAAAGTATTTCCTATCGTACTATATTTTATTAATTAAAATTTGTCAAGAGCTATACAATTATAAATTAGAACGTGTTTAATAGCAAATGAAATTTAGCCAGTTTTATGATTTCGAATAAAATTTAAATAAAAAGCATCTCTTATATATATATATATATATATATACTATAAATTAGAATATTTAACTTACAAAATCAAACTTTCGTTCTCTCCACTCTTCAAACTAAAGATTCTCTATTTATTCTATTTTAGAATTGTACTTTACACACTCACCCCACAAATATTTCCTCTTTCAATAACCTGTAATCATCATCTCTCTATATTTATACCTTTAAATTAAATCTACATATTTTTACATATCAATAATTAAACATAATTTAATTTTTTATTACAAATTTAAAATACAATCATTGTAATCAAAATGTTTAGTTATTATAATTTTTAATCATATAAAACAATATTTACCAGGTACAATACACAATCTACCACTACCATGAGGTATTATCATTTCTGTTGATATTCACCTAGAAGCTTCGTAAACTTCAATCATTAAACTAAGTGCTTATCCCATTTCAGTACTTGGACCCCAAGTTACCTAAACCAAGCATTAACCTATATTAGATAACAAAATGGCTTCTTTGTGCAAATTGTTTACCTTCGGATTATAAAAATAATTAAATGTCATCATCTCATGTCAGTGTACTTCATACCTTCTGTAAACAAGGGAAGCCATTGCAACACACAGATTTCAAACACCGCATAGCTGAATTATAGAAAAAGATAAACAATGTCTGGTTTTTACTTTGGTTTCTACTTTGCCCCATTGTCTGCTAGCATTCTACCATTTCCGTGTTTGGATTGGGAGAGTTAAAAATTACTTTTGTTGACCAAACAACAAATTCTTCCTTCATCATTCTATGCATTAGAATTCAACACTGGGTTGAAATTTATAAAGTTACTTTCCTAAATTTTATGCAAACATAATCAGTATTGAAATGATCCAAGATCAGAGAAAATGAAGAGCATTAAAATAATATCCAGCAGAAGCCAGAAAGAGAGTGCTTGAAGGGTCTAAGCTTCACAGCGAGTCATCATACATAAATAAATACAGGCAGGAGTATAAGAAAATGAGGCAATGGAGCAATTGCATGTGATGAAATGAGAGGACAATTTGGCTTTCAAGTTAATAGAATTTTCACTTGGAAGCCGGCAATACAACATGCTTACGTTACATATATAACTTAGCACATAAAAAAAGGACACCATTGTTCCATTGTTTAATCTTCTGATTTATAACATTCCTCAGACATACGTGGAATGGTAACAGAAAACAGAAAACTGTAGTTGAAAATAAACAATTGATACAATGAACTGGTAGTCAAGGTAAAAAAATGTCAGAGACACCCAGTAGTCTCTTCTGAACTGGTCAACTATGTACATAAAATTTTATTTTATTTGACAGTGCATTATGCAACTTAACAGTACAGAGAGAAATCAAAAGCCACCGAATCCATTCACCGGTTCCGAGATGCATCCAATGTGAGAAGCAGAACCTCCAATGGAATTCTCCCTGCTAAGCTTCGCGTAGATTCTCGCCCTAATATCTCTCCCAGATTCCACTCTCTCCATAGCAGGCTCTTCTTCCTCACACCCATTACCACTTAAAATACCACCACGTGGCGACCCAAACACGCACCGGGTCAAACCCGAAAAAAGCCCATCGTGCAGTTGAACATTCCGCATTGAGCTAACTATCTCTTCTATGTTGTGTACGTAAGGAGAAGAGGGAGGAGAATCAAAGAAGGAAGAGTTGACAACCGAAGTGGGAGAGGAAAGAGGGGACGATTCGGGTACGAGGCGGAGCTGGTCGTTGGTGTGAGCGAAGAAGCAAACTCTGCGGCGACAATTAGTCCCGTCTTTGCAGAGGTGGGTTCTGTAGCGAGAAGGGTGGAGCCAGCACTCGAAGACGCCATGCGCGAACTGACATGTGTCACCCCTCTTGCAGTTCCCCTTCCGGTAATCAGGGCAGGCCGTGGCGGAGTAGAGGAACTTGCGGGGGTCCCGGCGGCGAGCCTTCTCGGCGGGGTGGGCGTAGGGACACTCGGTCCAGTCGTGGGACCTGCCACGTGGGCAGGTGAGTACCTTGAACTGGAACATCCGGAAATGATCAGTGGAGAAGGAGGCGGTGTCGGGCGCATTGGGAGAGAAAGGGGAGACTGCTCCTCCGTCTGCGGCGGCGGAGTCCCAGAGGTGTATTTGAAAGTTTGGTATCATGTGTTTGTGATTCGGTTTGTGTTTGTTTGTTGGGGTGAGTGATAGTGTATATATATATAATAAGGTGGGCGTTGCTGCGGGTAAAAGCGGCATAAGGTTTTGCTTTGTTCGGGAGAGGTTGAGTCAATAATAGGCTTTTTTTTTTAATTCTGTATTTTTCAATTTTAATTCTTAAAATGGGTAAAAAAAAATATTTATTAAAATGAGTAAATTATGCTAGCTATACAGACATAATTTTAAATGGATCAAAATCAAAATAACATACTGGTAATTTCAATTAATAACATTAATTAAAATCATTTTTCTCTTTATAATCATTTTTTAATTATTTAATATTATGATTGTTAGGTTTAACAATTAAAAAAAATAATAATAATTATTATATAATAATAATTAACAAATAATTTTTTAATTATTTAGCATAAAAAAATTAAGACATACAACTTTATTTTAAATTAAAACAAAATAACATAATGATAATAATAATAAGAATAATTCATTAGAATTAATAATAATAATTATTTTTAAATTTAAAATAAAATAAAATAACATAATAATAATAATAATAATAATAATAATAATTAATAATAAGTGAATTCAATAATAATAAATATTTTTTAAATTAAATTTGTATGAAATTATTTTTATTATTATTATTTAAATTAAATTTATATGAATTTAATTAAAATTATTCTTATTATTATTATCATTGTTTTATTTTATTTTAATTTAAAATAAATTTGTATATCTTAATATTCATGTTATAGTTTGTTAATTATTATTATATAATTATTGTTATTATTATTAGTTATTTTGTTAATTGTTAAATTTAAGAATCATAGATCAAATAATTAAAAAAATGATTGCAGAGAGAAATGATTTTAATTAATATCATTAATTGAAATTGTCAGTATGTCACTTTATTTTGACCAGTTTAAAATTATGCTTATCTAACTGGCAGAATTTGTCCATTTTAATAAATAATTTTTTTCTACTTATTTTAGAAATTAAAATTAAAAAATACATCAAAATGAGAAAAAAACCGTCAATAAATAAAATCAAAATATATGTGGTTTTGTGATTAGGATGAGGAGTACAGTTCCCACGTGGCTGTGACTTTATTGTCCAAAAGGTTTAGTTAAATTTAATTTGGTATAAATGAAGTTTGGTGGAATGAAGTTTGGTAAAATATTTTTATTAAGTGAAAATATATAGTTTATTTTGTATTCATTTTATTCTAAGTAAATTAATCCAATTATGGAAATATGCATTAAAATATATGAAAGTTACATAATTTGACACTAAATGTGAAAAGATAAATTTTTGAGATGGGATTTTTAGTAATTATAATTTTATATTTAATTTCATAATAATTTTATTATAATAATAAAGATTTTGCCTTTGGAATGACGATCGATTTTAGATTGACAATGAGATTTTGCATATTGGATTGTATAGTATTAACTGTTGAAACGATTTCGATTGGATATTGAAATCAAATATATTATTTCATCTTATAGAAACATTTATATTCATCACACCGACTTCAACTTGATTATCAAAAATATGTTGGACAAATATATTGCATAAAAGGGTTGATTGAAAATGATATTGTAATATCTGCTGCAAATAAATTAAAGAATAAATGTTATAAATTGTACAATTGGATAAGGATATCTGGATATTTGTAAGATTTCTCATATGATGGATTGGAAATGTTACCAGTTTGGAACGTAGACTTAAATTGTAGATTTTGTTATATCTATTTTTATATTTTTGGATCTTGTATTAATTACAACATTGATAAGAAATATATAGATTAAATATTTCTTATTTCATATTTCTTTATTATGTGGAAAAAGTTTCTGAAATATCCTAAGATTATGTTTGTATGGGGTGAAATGGAAGTGAGTCTCACATGGCCTAGCTATACTGGTAGGAGAAAAAGTTTTAATTAATCATTACAATTCATAATCTATTATGGACTGGGCAATATAAACATATGATTACTTCAAATCAATCTCTAGTTACAGTCACTGCGAAAGGTTAATTCATATCAATCTTTAGTCTCTGCAAGAAGACTTACAACTTATACTAAAATATAAATGTTAGATTTAATATTTTTTATTTTTATTTATTGAATTATATATCAGTATTACTATCTTTTTATAATTTTGTGAATTTTTCATTAAATTTTTAATTCTGTGAATTTCTTATCAAAATTTGAACCTGGTAATTTTTTTGAGAGAAATTGATAAATATGATAAGAAGTATAAGACATAAAATCTACAAACATATTTTGAAAAATAATTAATGGCTTGCAAGCTTTTTTTCAGGTCTTCTCCAACCTTGTCTGTAATATAACCATCTGCACCCTAGTTTTGATGAATCCATAGTTTTTGAGAACTCATATTTGTTCTAAAGCGAATAAGTGGTGGACGTGCACTAACTTGCTCGTATTCTCATCCCTATCATAAAAAATCCCGACCTTTTCCTCTTCAGATAGATTCCTATAATCACTTGTGGTGTAGGAGATAACATTAACAAAACTTCTCACCCAACTTCAAACCAATCACAAGTTCCTTATTCCCACCAACATGCAAACAATCCTTCTTTAGGACTATTTTCTATGCACTTGCAGTGAAGTTGAAGTAGGGCTAGACAGGTTCAAATGGTAAGGGTTGTGGTCTGAGGGTGGTGGAGGTTGTTCTAGTTTTAATTTTCGGTTTGCATGGTGCATGCAGAAAAACTAGTGGTTTTGTATTTTGTTTGGACTTGGGTTAGTCTTCTACCTTAGGCTTTTTTTCAATTTAGATTTTAGGGTTGTGACTTATGAGTTTTTTCTTTGTTATCATTAATTTAGTATTTTTTTTTTCAAGTTTATTTTAATGCTAACTCAATTAAAACCACTAATTTTATCCTTTAACTATAATAACTATTTTAAATTTTGATATTTATTATCTCTTTTTCTTTAGCTTCTCATTTTCTTATATTTATCTTAAAAAATGTAGATACAAGTATAAAATGTATCTTTCTGCTACATATATACCGAACCACCAAAATCAAATACAGCAGTCGTGGCAACATAAAATGGCATAAATGTCATCAAAATTGCAGGCGTAATCAAATCTTGTCATATCATTTTCACAATGAAATGTGGATTGATTTTTCTTTAATATATGTTTTTGAGAATAATATTTTGTTGGGAAAGATTGTTAAACAAATGCAAATAAAATATCAATATAGATAGACTGTAGTGATTTGTAAAAAAATTTTGGATTAATTGATGGTTATATCAATTATTCAGGTCTTATACTATTTTGTCAACTTTTTAAAATTCTTTTCTCCGAAACATTTGCATTTATTTATTTTCTTATCAGTGTTGGATTTTGAGGATAACTTATGCAGACAAGATCCAAAATGCACTCACACTTAAATTGATCTTTATTATGGTTTGGGCTTATTAGTCCATATACCTTAAAAAAAACAAAAAACAGCTTAGTCTGTGGACGCATTCTTCCTGCACCTCCATAATCTATAGTTTTTTAAATGATGAGAATATCTTTGTGAAAAGACTGAAAGGGTATAAGGAAAAATAAAAGATGGGAGAGGAGGACGGTTGTAGGTGGTGAAGGTTTGTGGGTTGAAAACGTTGAGTTGGTGAAGAATGTGATGATCGTTGAGATTGATTGTTACGTGGTGGTGGTCGTGACGGTATTTCCTGGTGGTTAGAGGCTTTTGGCAGTGGTTGGAATGACTACAAAGAGGCTGAGGTAAGTGTTGGCTTTTTAATGTTTTTAGCTTTCAGTATGAAAGTTTACCGGATTGTATAATACAGAAATATATTTTATTATATAATTCAGAATATAGATAAATTTCTATATTGGATTAAGAGAGTTCATTAGGAATAGAAATATATATTTCGAATTGGACGAATTTAGAAATCATTAGTTAAAAAAATATATTTCAGACTAGACATATATGGGGAAATCATTTGTAAAAAAACAAAACATTTCAAATTGGATCAATTAAAAAGTCATTATTAAAAAAATATATTTTGGATTAGATCAATCAAGAAATCATTAGTTAAAAAAAATACATTCCAAATTAAGCCAATTCGAAAGTCATTATTAAAAAAAATATATTTCAAATTAAGTCAATCTCGAAGTTATTATTACAAAAATACATTCAAGATTGATCTAATCCAAAAATTATTAGTGAAAAATATATTTTAGATTAGACCAATTCAAATATTAATTACTAGTAAAAAATAGACTGTAAATTGGTTCGATCCGATAGAGCGATACTTTTTTTTTTTATCTATGTTGATGGATAGACGGCAGCGTAAGAGTAAAATTGAGGTGTGAGGTGAGACGATCCCATAAAGTGATAATTTAGATTTTTTTTTTCTTTATCTACGTTGAGGGATAAAGGACAACAACGTAGGAATATATTAAATTATCCTAATAATTTTTTGGTCATTTCATAATTAGTATGGAGGTGCAGATGAGACTATGAGTCGAATTTAGTTTTTTATTTTTTATTTATGTTGAGGGATAAATATTGAATTATCTTAAGGATTTTTTGTCATTTTATAATTAGTATGGAGGTGTATGGAGATGCAGGAAAAAGGCGTCTAGCCTGTGTATTTCAAAGTCGACGAAAGGTGTACGCATAATTTATGTTGTGTCCATCTCTGACCACAATCTGCAGAAACCTTGTTTACACCGAATCTCCAACATCATTTTCAATAGTGCCTTCTTTAACTAGAATTTTGAAAGAAAAAACACTTGATTATTGTTTCTCCTCCTCAACAATGCCAACTCTTCCACTCTAATAAGTATATAGTAGAATCAAAACCGAAAATGAGTTTTGCTCAATCCAATCCAATCATCTTTATCAAATAATCGTTCAGTTGCTAAAAACTGTAAGTTTCAAGAAGGAAGAACCCCTACAAGCACAAAAACTATAATGGTTCACCTCACTTACAAGGAATGTTTTCTAATATATATCATATTAGATCAACATAGATAAACATAACTGTCAAATTCAACAATTCATTTTCTATCTCAATTGGATATTTTGGCAACATTGCACCCTTACATATTTTTGTTGATTGCAAGTTCAAAAGAGAATGATAATTTGATATGCTTCCCTTACATGAGAATTTTTTGCGATAGTAATATTTCTCCATTTTAAAATAATATTATTTTCAATTTTTATTTTTTAAAATAATGGTTATTCCAATACAGAATATGTATAAAACATACATTAATAAGAAAGTTATACATATTTTTAATTAAATTTATATTAATTGGTTTAAATTTACTTTTAATCTCATAATTTTACGAAATGCATAGTTTTCTTTCTCATAAATTTTAATGATATATATTATTCAAATGTTCAAAATTAAGCAGACTCGTCATAATTAATATGAATATGTTTGAATAAGTTTTTTCTATAAGTAATTTCAAGAAAAAATGAAATATTTTTTTATAACTTAAAATAAGATTTTACGAACAAAATATTTTTTTCAAATAAATTATATGAAAAACCTCTTATAAATTAGCCTTCTTCTCTTCTATAAAAACTTGTGGAGAAATATACAAATATAGTCTGACTTTTAACAAACAAAAAAAATATTAGTTTGGTAAACCTTATTGTTAAATATTATTATTAACAGCTTAATTAATAACCTATATAAACTTATACTAAAGATAGAAAAAGTACATGCTTTCTGTAAAAGAAAACTGATAACAAAGGAGTTTATGTTAGTATAGTGTATGGGAACAGCTATGTCCACCAAACTGTGGCAAAACCTTGAAGTCTGGAGCGAATGAATGAGTGGTAATGTTAAATTAAGGAACAAAAGCCTTGTTCCTCGACCCAGGCTTCCATTCCAATTCAAGCATTGCTTATCTGCAGGACAAAGCAACAGGGAAGGAAAAATATAAGCAAAAACAGAAAGCCAACTCTTACACTCTGTTATGTATTTTGATTTGAGACGAAAGCTAACGGCATTCCCACAATGGGGTTTTGTTTATGAGGTTGGCTGCTTGGGCCCACACTTTTTCTTAGCCTTCACTCTCAAATCTGCTCAGTCACTCTGTGTGTGTATATAAGAGGTTATGGCCCTTTGCCTTCACAAGCAGAGTCTCCAACTTTCACTACTAGTGTAAGAAAAATGTCTTTCCCACGAGTGTTCTTAGTGAGTCAAAATTGTTTAATGATGAACTGATTTTGTTGTTCTTTTTCTTTTTCCTAATTGAAGGTCTTCTGGTTGATTTTTATTGGGTTAGAAGTCTGAAGAACCATGGAGAACTTACCGAAGATCAACGAGGGAAACCACCCTGAGGCATGCACTTTTACTTCTCTATATTCAGCATGTTTTCATATTATTCTCTTGCTTTTCCTTTTTCATTTGTTAACAAGAACCAGTATTTACCAAATTGAAATGTTAAGGCGTGTGAATAGTAAATATAGCAAATAATAGCATATAGAATACGGTTCGTGTAGAACTAGAGTACTTACTAATATTTTCTTGTCAATATAATATGTTACTCTTCTTTCATATATAGAAAAACCTATTCACGAACAAAATAACCTGACTGGTGAGTGCCAAACAATCAAACAATTAATAAACACCATGCCTAAGTTGATCTTCAAGTTTCCAACTGGGAAAAGTTAGAAGGGTCATTTTCGTTGTCAACTATATGTCTTATCGAGTTATATTTTACTTGGAAGGACCTTCTCCTGGAGTTGATCTGTGAACTACAGTCCAAATGATTATGAACATACAGTAATAATGCATTTAATACTGTTAGATGTTTGTGAATTCTATATCTTGGTAAAATCTAATGTATTTCACATTAAGCTCATACTTGCTGTGGTTCCACCTTTTCAAATGCTAGATCAAAATTGCAATAAGTATGATGTGCCATTTCATTTCTTTTTCGTTTCATGAAATCTTTATATTTTCACAAACACTAACATGTGATGCGTTTTCCCCTTATCTCAGAAGATAACAAACCAGGGGTGTGTGTCCACAGAAGATGAAAACATCATAATAAATCCCCAGTTTGATGATGGCCTGAATAATTGGTCTGGAAGAGGCTGCAAGATTGCCTTACATGACTCCATGGGAGATGGGAAAATTCTTCCCAAGTCTGGTAAATTCTTTGCATCTGCAACAGAACGTACCCAAAGCTGGAACGGGATTCAGCAGGAGATCACTGGAAGAGTGCAGCGCAAGCTTGCCTACGAGGTTACTGCATTAGTTCGGATATTTGGGAACAATGTCACCACTTCTGATTTAAGGGCTACTTTGTGGGTTCAAGCACCAGATCTTCGGGAGCAGTATATAGGCATTGCCAAGTTAGTTTCCATCCGAATGCTTTATTGCATCATTTCTCATAAGCTCTAAATTATATGACTTTTCTGGTTTATTATTATTTTCAATTACAAATATAAGAAAACAATTTGGTGCACTATTATTTGATCAATAATTGATATCAGAATGCTTCTATAATTGGGTTAAAAGTTATATGTATTTAAAGTGTGCAGGCAACAGATAAAGATTGGGTTCAAATGAAGGGAAAATTCCTTCTAAATGGTTCCCCATCAAAAGTAGTAGTTTATTTAGAAGGTCCCCCTCCAGGCACTGACATTCTTGTCAATACTCTGGTTATAAAACATGCAGCTAAAACACCACCTTCAACACCACCAGATTGTGAGGTTGGGCTTTCAAATTATTTTCTGTAAATTACTTAATATATCAAACCAGTAATTGCTGGAATTTCTTTGCGCTCATTCCTTGTTTAAATAAAAAATGTGACAATAGTTACAGTTTTGTTATATGATCAACTATGTATGTTTTAAGCACTGAAGATTAATTTTGCTTTTGCAGATTGATGCTTTTGGTGTTAACATAATTGAAAACAGTAATCTGGGTGATGGAACCAATGGATGGTTTCCACTTGGTAATTGTACTTTGAGCGTTCAGAGTGGTTCGCCGCGTATAATTCCACCAATGGCAAGAGACTCTCTTGGGCCTCATGAATCCTTGAGTGGGCGCTACCTCCTTGTAACCAATCGCACACAAACATGGATGGGTCCTGCTCAGATGATCACTGAAAAATTGAAACTCTTTCTAACTTATCAAGTATCTGCTTGGGTCAGGATCGGTTCTGGATCAACTGGGCCTCAGAATGTTAATGTTGCCCTTAGTGTTGATAACCAGTGGGTCAATGGGGGACAGGTTGAGATTGCTGATGGCAGGTGGCACGAAATTGGTGGGTCTTTTAGAATTGAGAAGCAGGCATCTAAGGTTATGGTTTATATTCAAGGTCCTGCTTCTGGTGTTGATTTAATGATTGCTGGACTTCAAATTTTTGCTGTTGACAGAAGAGCCAGGTTTAAATATTTGAGGAGGCAGACAGACAAGGTAAAATCTATGTGTATTTTATATCTTATTAGACTTAAATATGTTTTAATCATGAAAATATGTTTGCATTGTGTTATAATTCTAAAAAAATGGTTGATTTTAGTTTTCATAGATTTTAAGAATAGTTCCTCATCTTTTAGCAGTGACATGATATACATCTAAACATGATCACGATAGAGATCATTCTGAATCAGGTTACATGACTTGTTTATTAGATTAATGTCTCAGGCCATTAGTAAATGGTGATAGATCATATAAAATAAAGTGATTCTTTTGGAATTAAAAAAAGTTGTAGGAATAAAATCAAACTGACTATATTTACAGTTACAAGGACTAAAGCATATGTTACTATCCATTATTTTCATTTAGTTTGTCAAATCCAACATGTCTTCCACTCATACCCCATCCGCCAATACCAGAAGTAGAAAGCAAAAAGGGGTTTAAGAACACAAGTTCAAGTGATTTGCAGATAATTCTCTGGTGCAGGAAATATCTGCCTGGTGGCCATTAGTCACCATACTCGAAACATGTTTAGAAAATGATTGATAGATTGTAATGGGACCGAAATATTGCTTAAAATTTTACTATGTTGTCTTGTCTATAAGATTGAAGCATAATGCATGTTTATCTACCTTTTTCCTACGCCTACGTCTGGTAGGATCTGCCAACTGACATAAATAATTCCCTTTATGAGAAAATAAAATGTTATACGCGGCAGAATAAAAGATGTTATAGGCAGCTTGATAAGTTTAGTCTCTTATGTTCTTTTTTATAAAATCAGACTATAATCCCTAATCCTTTTCCATTATATGCATTATACAATAAGTGATAGTTTGAATTCTTTGTAGTTTTCCCCCGTTTCTCATTTCAACTATTTCGCACTTGCTTCTATGCAGATCCGTAAGCGTGATATTACCCTAAAATTCTCTGGGTTGGATTCAATTGGAAGTCTTGGAACCTTGGTGAGAGTTAGACAAATACAAAATGACTTTCCCATAGGAACGTGCATTAGTAGAAGCAATATTGACAACGAAGATTTTGTAGACTTCTTTGTGAAACATTTTAACTGGGCCGTTTTTGGGAATGAGTTGAAGTGGTATTGGACTGAGTCACAACAAGGGAAACTGAATTACAAGGATGCTGATGAAATGCTAGACTTATGTCAGAAAAACAAGATAGACACTCGGGGCCATTGTATCTTCTGGGAAGTGGACAGCACTGTTCAGCAATGGATTAAATCACTAAATAAAACTGATTTGATGAAAGCTGTCCAAAACCGCCTGAATGACTTGTTGACTCGCTACAAGGGTAAGTTCAGACACTATGATGTCAACAACGAAATGTTGCATGGTTCGTTTTATCAGGATAGACTAGGTAAGGACATAAGGGCAAACATGTTCAAGACAGCACACCAACTAGATCCATCTGCTACTCTTTTTGTGAATGACTATCATGTTGAAGATGGGTGTGACACCAGATCATCCCCAGAAAAGTACATTCAACATATTCTTGATTTGCAACAGCAGGGTGCCCCAGTTGGGGGAATAGGAATTCAAGGTCACATAGATAGTCCTGTGGGGCCTATTGTTTGTTCTGCCCTTGATAAATTGGGCACTCTTGGTATACCAATATGGTTTACTGAGCTTGATGTGTCTTCCGCCAATGAATATGTGAGAGCTGATGATCTAGAAGTTATGCTGCGGGAAGCTATGGCACACCCTGCCATAGATGGTGTAATGCTCTGGGGATTTTGGGAGTTGTTTATGAGCCGGGAAAATGCACACCTGGTGGATGCAGAAGGGGAACTCAATGAAGCTGGGAAAAGATTCCTTGCTCTCAAACAAGAGTGGTTGTCTCACAGCCATGGTTATGCTGATGCGCAAGGGCAATTCAGCTTCAGAGGATTCAGTGGAACATACAATGTGGAAGTTGTGACCTTAGCAAAGATAGTTTCCAAGACATTCGTTGTTGACAAGGGCGACTCCTCACTGGCGGTATCAATCGATTTATAAGCTTCTTCTTCACCTTGGAATTTGTATTTCTTGGTTGTGTTATCTTGTGTTCTGATTTTCAACATATTTTTTTCAATTCTTTGTGTGCTTTGCTGAATACCAAGTTGGTTATGCAATGCTTATGATTGATTGTTGACACTGCCATTGAACCGTTTTCATTTCAACTTGTACAAAGTTGTTATGAAGATTGATGAAAGTTGTGATGAAATTCCTGTATCACTGTCCAATAAAAATAATAATCTCAGTCTAGGGATTCTTTTAATGTATTTTCATACATAGCTTTAACAGGTCTTACTTGTTGCAGAATTAAATCTTATTATTGACTTACTACATGGAGAACACTGAGAAGGAACTATTCCTCTGTGGTGAGCGAGAGAGAGATTTAGTATGGACACCAACTACATAACGATTTTTTTTATGAACACATTAAGATAAGAAAAATAGAAGAAAAAGGAAATAAAACTTTTTGGTAAACTAAAATTAGTTTATATGTAACTCACAAATAAAAACATAGAGAAGTTACATGAAACAAGTTTTACAAATTAGTTTATATAAATTAAATTAAATTTTTAAAATTTAATTATGTGTTTTTTCTCTTTTAAAAAATTTATTTTAGAAAAAATAATCTAAAGGAAAACAAAAGTGAATCGAGTTTATTAAAAAAATAAAAGATTTTATTCATAAATTGATGTGTATAAACTATTTCAGAATATTTCTCTAAATTTATAATTTTTAATTTGAAGATAACTTATTTTTAACTTATTAATAAGTTCATTTGATTTTTTTTTTAATTTTTATTCATTACTTTGTTCAAACATCAATCCCTATGTCAATGCTTGAGTTTTCTACATTAAATCTTACTGGTAGGAAAACTGATTTATTAGGTGGCTAAGTTAATAGTTATCTTTTTCTTTCAAAATGATGTGTATGGGTGGATGATAACTTGACAAGCCACCTTGGAAGCCTTTCTGTATTATGATGTAACTCTTGATCCGATTAATAACAGTGAATGTGCCCTTTAAAGAAATAAAATTACATCTAAACACTGGAAACTTAATTTGTGGAGGTACAATGGTAATTGAAAAGGGTATTTGGTGGAAATAGTTTTAAGTTAGAAATTAGATATAAACCAATTGTTGATGTTGTAACATTGTTTTCTAGGTACTAAATTTGTTTGATGGCTGTAAGAAAGGTTTTTTTTCTAACTGTAGACCATTCGTAAGGATTGATGGGTGTAATTTTGAAAACAATTTAAGGTAGGTACCCTTATTGCAGTTGCTAAGGACCCAAATAACCCATACTTCCCTTTGGCATTTGCTGTAGTGGAGTAAAGCCAGAAAGAGTTGGAGATGGTCCTTGAAATTGCTTCTAGAGTAACATTAGAGATGCTCTCACTAATAAGTGGGTGTTCATGTTTGATCAATAAAATGTATCATATATTTTAAAGATAATTTTTAATTGTTGTTTATTTAAATAAATACAATTAAATTATATTTTATAGTTAAAATCGACTGCATCTATACTAACTCTTACATTTAAAATTTAAATATGTTTTATAACTAAAATCATTCAAATCAACACTAATTCCATATGTATAGGAGACTTGAGTAATTTAATTTTTTTAAATTTAGATATATTTTATTGTTAGAGTCAACTTATATATTCAATGTTTACCTATCAATTTTAAAAATTAATTATATCTTTTATATTTAAGGTTGGTTAGACCAACGCTAACTCCTATGTTTAAAATTAAATATTCATTGTCAGGTTATTTAGAACACCTTCACCTTCATTTGAGAAATAAAAACATTATCTCAGTTTATTTACTATTTCCAATTTCAAAAATGCTCTTTGTAGTCTTCAATCTCGTCCACTCCTCTGTATATTTTTAAAAATTGATTCTTTTTTTTTCTTTTCTTTTCAATTTTTTCTTTCTCCTTCTCATAATATTTTGTACACGTTGGGTTTGTATTCCGAAGCCTTTTTGCATATAACACCAAGGTGAAGTTGACTAAAGTGTAGAGGTCCCCATCATTTAAAGGTCGTGATGAATATTATTAGTGTCATGGTGCTTGAGTGAAGGATGAGCAAAGATAGTGGACGGGATGTGATGACTCCTACAATGATTAGGAAGTTATAATGCAAGAAAATGAGAAGAAAAAACGGGTGTGAGAGGTTTAAATTATCATATTTTGATAACCAGCAGAAAAAAAATAACATTTTAATCATATATTTTTCAAAACAATGTGACTTAAGACACTAATATATATTTATTAATGTAAATTATAAAGTGAATGTTTATTTTGAAAGGTTGTCAAAATATAATTTTCTATTATCAAATACTACACAACAAGATTAACATTTTTGTATTTAGTACCAACCATTTTATAAAAATATTAATTTCAAACTAAAAAATAGCTTTAATTTAATATTTTTAAGATATAAATTGTGTTTTTACTTATTTTTTTATATATAATGTTAAGAGGATTAATAAGATGTAACAACAACATTACTGCTTTGAAAAATTATAAATTTGTCACCAAACTTATATATATAGCAAAAAAACAATCCAGAAACCAACATATTGGCAAATTGTTCTTTAGTCACAAAAGTGATAAAATAGAAAGATATTAGAATTATTATTTAAATAGATTGAATCATTGACTATAAACCGTTGCCACTTATAGAAAATAGATGTTTATTAGACATTGTGGCAGCTACAAATGAAATGGTAGATTGTAATTTATGTTTTAGTTAATTTATGTATAATTTATGTCTTAGTTAATGGAAGTAAAAAAAAAAAAAAAACATTTCAACTAAAGATTTGAGACAGAAATTTATTAATTTTGTTTATTTTTTTAACAGTAGTGGAATGATTAACAAAATTAGTTTGGTAAGTTACAAGAAAAGAAATATAGGATGGGATTAAGGTGAAACAAAAAAAAAGTTAAAAGTCATGTCTGTCAAAGTTTGGAGACAACACAATTTTTTTTTTTCTGGTGATGAAGAACATCCTTCAAAGGTTCGAACTAGCTTTTGTCCTCAACTAATGAAAGATTCTCGATTATTCTAGAATGTAGGATAATGACTATTTCATTTATTTATTTAGGCTCAATAGGAGAAAGAAACCATAGGAGATGTCACTTATGACATGGTATGATAGAGAAAATCAGGAAGAGGGGTAAGCTAAATGGAAAGAAAAAAAAAAGTATATTATTTGCTGTTATAATTACTTTAATAAAATCTATCATATCAACTTTACCATTATTCTTTTTATCCCTTTTTAAAATGACATCTAATGTTGGAAAAGAAATTAGGAGAGTTCAAAGGAAATTCATATAAGATAAAGGCATGAACATAATAGCATTGCAAGGGTCACATGAGAAAATATTTGTAAATCAAAAGAAGAGGGAGGTTTAGGTGTAAGAAATTTAAAATTGTTTAACTTAGCTTTAATAGGAAAATAGAAATTAGGAACCGAAAGCAAAGATTATGGAAAGACATTTTGGAGTCAAATATAGCTAGTAGAGAAACATAAATAGTAGAAACAATAACAAACATGAATCATGGTGGTGGAGGGATATTAGAAAAAAATATAAACATGAAAAAAAGAAAAAACTGGTTTGACATCTCCTTCTAAAAAAGAGGAATAAAAAATAAGATTTTATTTTAGAAAGATAGATGGTTGGTTGAATTATCTGTTTTAGAAGATTTCCTAAATTATAGGCTATATTAAAGAAGGCTAGATGTTTATGTACCATAGCCGTGCTATCATTTAAAAAAAGTTTATGTACAAGAAGTAAATCACATGCAAGAAGTAGATCGTTCTTCCCATTTAAAGATCAATCAACATATAATCATACTCAATAATCCATAACCAATGAGATTCGCGTACTTTAATACACTTTCTTGTAGGTTAATCACATGCATTAACAATAAGCTGCATATTAATTGTCTGACCATCTTTAGTTTACAATAATATTACAAGATAGATCTAAATAATTGGAGGGGGATGATACTGTATACATCATTGGTAAAAGTGAAGTATTCTTGTAAGAAAAAGATTCTAACAAGTATATACCAAAGGTACTAATTAAGAAACTAAAATTAGAAAAAATGATAAAAAAAAAAGAAAGTGATATCATGAATACACTTTTATCATAATTTTAAATGATTTTTAACAGTAAAAAAAACTGTATTTATTAATATTTAATTAAGTTGTATTATTTGGCTTCCTAAGGTTGCTAGCTAGCAAGCTGCAGATGATTGTGTGAATGTGTAGTTACTTTTATAGAAGGGGTGATCATGATGAGGCTTTGGGCCCACAAGCAAGGTGGTGGTGGTGGTGGTGGTGGTGGGAGAGGAGGCATTGTTGGTAGTGGCGGCGCTGCCACCGCAAATTGTCTCACAGGAAGGGCATATTGTAACCACTGGAAGCTGCATAAAAATGGGTCCCTGCAATGCTGTTTTCATTGATTTAAGCTCTTCCAACTCTTTTTGCAGCATCTTGTTCTCCTCTGTGAGACTTTCGCAGCACTTTTTCAGTAACTCACAGTTCACTTCCGTTTGTTTCAGTTTTGTCCTACCACACATACGTATAATAATCACATTAGAAACAACACACACTCAATATCATTATTATATATCAATTTAACTTAAACGAATGGTTTATTTTAAATTTGAAGATCTTACTATATATATCATTGATTTAAAAATTTTGTACTTATAACACTAAAACTATTAAAGTGCTTTATTTGTTTTTGTTTTTCTTCTGTTCTTGACCTGCAAAGTATACTTTTTTATTGATTAAAATACTTACATTGTTTATATAAACAACAGTAGTTGAATAAGAAACATCTTGTTACATGTTCAACAAATCCATAAAAAAGAAATAAATATATAGTAAGTGATCTAGGTTAAATAATAAATAGTGAAAGACTTAAGGTATGGTATATAAGTGATTAAATAGAATAAGATTGTAAAAAGAAATTTGATATAGTTATAGAAATAAAATAGAATAATTATAACTTACCTGGCTCTCCTGTTCTGAAACCATACCTCCACTTGTCTCGCCCGCAGATTCAGTTTCTTCGCCAATTCTTGCTTCTGTGTCTGAAGCAAATGCCAAAAATAGTCATTTTAAAGCATCAAGATCCATATTAAGAATCAAAATCATATTCCTTAGTAGTATTAGAACTTTAATTGTTAGAGATGTCAAACCGTGATACTGAGAGAAATATATATTAAATAAGTTAATGAATTAAAGACTTTTAGTAAAATAGTCTCTTTTCCATAAAAATAAATTAAAATACTAAATTATTCTCCCACTTAATTAGTTTATAATTTTAATGTAACAATAAGTAATTAGTGAACCATATTTTCTCTCATTTATTTGATTTATGCAATTATTCTTAATATTTATTTGGAATAATATTAGAATAAAATTATAATATAGTATTAAAAAGATGTAAATAATAATTTACTTAAAATTTTTTAGAAAAACTAAAACTACACCTAAAGTGAAATGGATGAAGTAGTATATCCACTAGAAATGACTAATAACTGATAATAATTATTAATTATTACATAACTGCATTCAGAAAAGTCTAAGAACTTTAATACATTTACTATTTTCGGATCAGTAACTGAAAAGCTTTATTAGACATGCCAAAAACCAAGAAGGAGTTGAGAACTTTCATTAAATGAAAGATTTATTAGTAAAAGAAATAAATAACAGTACTACCTCTGTCATTAAATTTATGCGGGCGCCATAAATATCTTAAAGAAATTATTTAATATCCTAAAAATATAAAAATGTTAAAATCTTTCATGGAAAAGTAGTAAAGAATGTTAGAGTTGGAGGTAGATTTAGAGTTATATATTGATCAGTTGGAAATTAAATATACCAGAGTGAGAGTAGAATGCTCTTTGAAGCTATTTTCCAAGACTGCAGATTGTTCTTTGGTGAGCCTAAGCTTCTTCTTGGAGTAACCATGTTCATCAAGATCCACGACCCTTAAGTTTGAGGGGAACTTCTCTACCTCTAACTCAAGTTCTTTACCCTGATCTCTTTCTCTCTTGATGATGGTTGATGAGTTAAAAAACGAAGACACTGCACTTGGAGGAGAAGCCTGAGGGTGAAAATCAAAATATTCATCGGAATCAGTCTTTGTGAGTTGGTGATTACTATTTGCGTCATCATGGGCTGGTCCTAACCTAAGTGATGGGTGAGCCTTGTTACGTGGATCGGCTTCCTTTTTTTTCTGGCTTTGTCTCTGCCTTTCCCTTTGTTCATGGCTTTTCATGCATGTTTCTTGTGACTGATCTTGGAGGCCAAGACCAAGACCAAGTCGAAGCCCTGGGTTAGAGATATCAAAGACCATGATATTCTGAGATAGAAGATCTGGTGAACAACATTGAATCTACCAATCAATGTTCTGAATAGTGTACAGAAACGAGCAAAGAGGAGTGAGAGGTTGAAGATGAAAGAATGGTCCAAAGAGAACAATTTATAATGGAGTAGGTTTTTGGTGGGGACTCGTTTATTGCTCGTTAAGAAACAAATTAAATAAATAATGCATTAAAGGAAAATACAAAATCTTAAATTACTAATATTGCCTATAATAACAGGGTTATGCCGCTCCCTCTAACCAAAACAAATAAACTATTGCCTTTAATAGAAAGCTTTTATCAAAAGCAATAATTAAAAATTAGTATATAATAATAAAAATAAATTTTGTTATAAGATAAATTTAAATATTTTGAACTAAATTCTTATTAAATATTTTTGTTTTATTGATTACTTAAATTTTTTATTATATTTTTTAATTGAGTCTTTCCTATTTGAATTTGTAGTCTATTAAAGTAATACGATTATTTTTTTTCATCGTCCTTTCACAGAAAAATAAAATAAATAATTGAATTAAGTTTTTTTTAATAAAAACTCAATGTTAAAAATATTTAAAAAATTATGAAAAACTTAAAACTTAATTAAAATATTATTTTATGTTTGATATTGAGATATGTAAGTAATTACTATATAAAGTAATAACTATATCAACTTAATTAGTAACAAAATTAAAATTGAAAACTATATAAATTTTAGGTATTTAATAGAAGAAATTTTTTTAATAAAAAATCAATTGAAAATATAGATGTTCATCAAATCTTAAAACTTAATTAAACCTATTTTTATTATCTTATTTTAATATTCTTTTAAATATTCATTTTTAAATTATATTTAAGAATAAAAAAATATTTAATGTATCAATGTGTTTATCTTAATATTCGTAAAAAATTATATTTAACTTAGTTACTTTCCATAAGGCAGTTAATTATAAATACCAAAGCCGTGTCATTGTTATTATTTTTACTTGACTAATTTAATTATATGTTTTTTCTATTTGAAATCGAAATACATAAGTGCACTTTTAATGCAAATGCATTTTTAATATGTAATATCGTAATTGTTTTTATTAGAACAGATCTACATAACATGAAAAAGTTCATTGAATTTTGTATCTTCTGTAACATACTATTCTTTGCAATAAAAGAAACTATTTTTTATTTTTGATTATAAATATGGAATTAATAATTTAATTTAAAAATTCACTACAAATAAAAAGTTATATAATATAATCTGTTTAACTTTTTTATCATTTAAATAAATTTATGCATTAATTATTAAAATACAGTGTGTCGTTAAAAGGAGTCATTTAATTATATTAAATTGAGTTTTTTTAATTAAGTTAAAAATTACTAAACTCGACCTTAATCTTTTACGATTTGAATAACAAGTTTATTAAAATTATTAAATAATATTAATATTATATATAATTAATTAATTAATTATATTATATTATTCAATTGTTATTTTTTAAATATTAAATAATATAGTTTGTGTTTACAAAATTATTCTAAAAAGTAAAAATAAATAAATTATAAATTTGAACCAAAAGAATCAATTTTTTTGAAAATCTGACTAAAGATTTTTTTTATTATTTTGTTGAGCAATTGATTTGCCTTTTAAGTCAATCCAAGTGATGTATCAGTAACAAATATTTTAATATAAAAAGTTATGCGGCTGTATCATTGTATGTGGTATGTAGTATACGTGGAAAGTAGTCGCCACAATAGAAAAACTGCATCATCCACGTAATATTTCAACCCTATTGCAGTTTAATTATATTTATGTTAAGGGAATAATGATTAGCATACATGATTTTCGTGTCATGACGATTTTTTTATTTTATTTTAAATCATTATATCAAGTTGTTTTCTTTTGCACGAAACACTAAATCCTCATTTTACTTAAGATAAATTTAAGATTAAAGTTTAGTTAAAATATTTAGAAGGTTAAATTCTAAAGCTTTTTTTTTTTTTTTCTAATTTCTGTTATGTGTGGTACTTTTGTTAGTGAATTGAATGGAATATAGTCTTTTTTTTTCTTTTAAGATAAGTGGAATATTGTCCAAAAAAAGAATAATATTGAGAGAATTTGAGAACATGGAGTAAAAGTGATGGAGAAATTGAAACAAAAAAGAGGAATTAAATTTGAACAAATTCTTATTGGGAACTGAACTTTCATATCTACGTGGTATGTAAATCTCATACTCCTTTTAAAAGAGAATATTTTTAGCTTGTTTTTAGTTTTTATTCCTTGCACATACTATTTCTTATTTTTAATTTCATTTTCATTTTTATTTTTATTCTTTTTATGATAATTTTAATTATGATATTATTGTACCCATAGTCAATACGAATTTGAAGTTTACTTTTAAATTTGGACACACTAGCTATTTTAATAGAAACCATCGTCTTCATTTTAATAATCACCTTTCATAATTTTCTTTGAATTTTTTTAAAATTTACGTCCTTGATTAATACATATTAAATATATTATAATATTAATCGCTTATAGTGAAACATCTGCTAATTTATTTTTTTTATTTTTTTTAAATCCCATTTAAAAGGAGAGGATAAGGTTATTAATTATGTGAATAATAGTTAATTACTTCATTCAAAAAATTTATTTATATGATTTCACTAATATATATATATATATATATATATATATATATATCATTTAATGTATTTATAAATAAGAATATTGATTCTTAAAATAAGTATTATTTATTTATTTTAAAATGTATGTTAAAAATAACAGTAATCATTTTAAATTTTAAAAAATTATAGGAGTTAAAATCGAAATTCAACACTTTGTATAAGGATTAAAAATTATATATGTTTTCAAAATTTAAATAATAAAAGATAACTTTTTATAAAAACGAATACTCAAACCTATTCATTTTACAAGAACTAGAAACATATTTATACCTAAATTAAATATCTATAACTACCTAACTTTATATAGTAAATATTTATGTGTATTTTTTAAAAACGTTATACATTAAACTAAATGTATTAATGTGTGGGACCGAAAAATGTTGTCTTTAAGGATAGTGGGTTGACCAGTGGGACGCGTGCTCCAATTAGGTCACCACCAAAAGTGTTTTTTTGATTCACTTCAAACTTTTCTATTAAATTGCTTAATGCATAAGATATAGAATCATATAACCTTCTCCATAACACAAATGCGAATGTAAAAATTCCGGATATTCCAATCTCTATAACATAAGTTTCTGGGGTAACTGCTATTTAATTTTCAATTTAATAAAAGTCGAACTCCAATATTTTTTTTATGAAATACTATTTATATAATATTTAAAATAAACATTTTCACAGAGTTAAGAGTTCAATTAATGAACTTTTTGAAGGAAAATTAAAATAATCAAGTTTTAATTTTATAAGCTCGAAAATATCTTATTAACAAAACTTGATATCTATATTTTTACTCCGTGTAAGACTTAATTTAGCTAAAAAGTATAATTTATTTTTATATATTAAATGTTCATCAAGATTAATAAGATTATATTATAGAAAATTGGTAGAGAATTCACTGGGAAAAACGTTAAGAAAGTTACAATCTATGAAGTGTAATCCCGTTAACCACTATTTTTGTTATCACAGCTTTACACTCAATATTTCATCCAAACAACAGGTTAGGTTAGAGGCTCACAACATCTCTATTGAATTAATTTCTTATTTCTAATTATTTTTACTAAATTTTTAACTTAACATATTTATTAAATATTAAATGAAGTCATCCAAAAATATTTCTCAGTGAAAATAAAAAAAATTATAATGTTTCACAAAAATAAAACATCATAAAATTTTTCAAAATACATGAATTTAATATTATATTATATTTAAGCTTTAACCACAGTTATAGAAATTAAAAAAAAAATGGAAATAAATATCCTTTTTCATACGTTAACAAATAAATTAGACAATTTTGTAGAGACAAGTATCCCACAATCCATAATGTATATCCACCCTTGACTCAAGCACATATTTACAAATATAATTATTTCACTCATTAATTTTGTTTTAAATATTATCATCAATTAATATATATTAACTTGTTAATTGTTAATGATATTAAGTAAAAGTTTAAACTTTGTAAATCTTTTTTACTAACTTTTTCTGTCAAGTAAAAAAGAAACAAAATATTTTCTGCGTTTAATACCTTTTAACTAATCTTTGGAGAATGAATAATTTTATGTGAAAACATTTTAATGTCGCATTTGAGATGATTAAAACGACTTTTGAACTCTTTAATATCATAACATGAGATGTTGCTATTTATACGTAACTTATTTTCTTATGAATAAAATTGTTTGAGTTCCGACTGGAGAATAAAAAGAGGATATGTTTGACACTGAAGCAATATATGTTTAATATAATATAATATAATTTTTTATTTTTAATCTAAAACAAAAAGGATGAATTCTATCCAACAGTGATTCAAACGTTACTGGAAATGTCAAACTATAGATACAAACAACAAAATTGTGATATTGTTAATATTTAAATAATTTAAATATCACTATTAATATTACTGGAGATTGAGACACAAATTAAATATTGTGAAATTTTCAATATTAAACAATTTTGATGTTTCTAGATTTTACTTTTAATAAATTTCTGTTTAAAATTTAAAAGAAAATTTGTATAATTTTTTTAAATGTTATTTTTTTGGAAAAAATGTTATTTTAAAAAAAAAATTGACAGGTTCGTAAGCTAATTCATTTATCTGTGAACTTTACAAACTAAATACAGTTTAATCAATTATTTTGAGGGTCAAATTTATTCGATTAGTTTAAAATGCGAGTTTTATTAGCTGGATTTTGAAAGGTAAGATCGATTCATATATCCACCCTTTAATTTAAAAGTTAGTTGTCTTGTAAACTAAATTTTGTTTCCACATTTATGTTTCAAAATCAGAAGACATTAACAAATTTATTTTTAATATAAATACATATTTTAAATTTGATATTTTATTTTATTTTTTAAAACATTTTACAAATATTTATGAATACTTATAATATAAGCTATAGATATTCATGATATAGGGTAAGTGTAGAGCATTTTATCTATTTAATTAGGGCGAGTAAAATGAAGGGTAATTGTAATACATTGTTTTAAGAATTCTTAATTAATTTTATCTGTGGTTTTTAATAGTTAATCACATAGCATTCATTTATGAAAATAATGGAGAAAATAGGATTGCCCATGAAGAAAAAAAGACAAGGAGTTGTGGTTAGAGCTGAAAGGTAGCTACGCACCCATCAAGGAAGCAAGTAATTACAAGTGAAAAACGAAAGCAGCATCCACTATCAAACATGTTTCTCAAGCTTTCATATTGCATTTTAATTAATCCTTTTTTTTTTTTTTCTCACTTTGAATCCAATAGTTGGAACCATCATCATGATTTCATTATTTAGGGGGGTATACTATTTTAACCCTTACTTAACTAATTTTGTGTATCATGAAAAACAAATACCGAGTTTTTTTAATTTATGTACTTCTTACCAAATTCGCTTATTTATATGCATTTCCTACGAAGGCTAAGTTGCTTGTGAGTGAGATTAAAGTCAACTTTGGATCAGTGATTTGTTTTCAGTTCTATAGGGTTAGAAAAAGACAGCCATTAGATGAAATTTTGAAATCATCAGAAATTCACATCTAATAATTAGTTATTTGGTAAATCTCAATGCCACAAACTGAAAAAAACTATATTAAATGATAGAAAAAGAGGCGTGGAGGGGTGTTAAAAGTATTGTGTTTCGTAATGGTGGAGTGAATGAGAATTTGAAGTAAAAAATCAGCAAGACTAGCCATCAAACCTCTTCCTGTTTATGATCCTATCCTGCACTGCTGGTGAACATAAAACATAAATTATAATTCGTAAATGTGAAGAAACGGTTTATGGCCAGTATACGAATATATACAGAAAGGTCAAATGATGATTTAACAAGTAATGTATATATTGAGTTGAAATAAGATAATAGGGTTAAGAAAGTATAATTGCAAGGTGATGATTGATATGAATCACCGACGAATCAATTAGTTCAATGGATCATGATTGAGAAATTGAAATGACGAGTCATCCTTAATTATTTGATCTTTCTTTACCTTTAATCGTTCTGTATTAACTAAAATTTTATAAAATAGGTTTGGTAGACTTTTAAGACAAAAAGAACAGTAACTACCTAAGTATGTATAAATAGTCTCTGAACCAACAAACCTCTTGTCAGATTAGATACATATTGACTTAAAAGTATGGAGAATGAGAAATATCAATTAAATTGTTTTTGTTTTTGAAGATTTTAAGTGTTAGAGATAATATTATTAGGCTTAATTATTATATATAAAGTATTGTTTGTTTTGAAATTTGGAACTCTGTTACAGTGTAACAAAACTAAAAACATCAATTAAGCCAAATTATAATTGGAAATAAATTGGGATTAGACAAAAAGAAACCAAAAAGATGGAACTAGAGAGAGAAAACAATGAAACATGGATAGCTTCAAAAGGAAGGATAGATGTCCTATACATGGCACTGATGCTGGTTCTCTAGTAAATGTTGATTTTTCTCATCATCTTGTTCCTTAGCAGTTTGCTAGCAAGTTGGTGAACAAAGTAAGTGGCAATGGCATGTACACATTGATTCCTTTTTGTTTAGTTTTTGGTTTCACAGATGCAAATGAATTAGCAGTGCCACGTTGACATGATGCGAAGGATAGAGTAGGTGGACCAACCAATAATTTGGCATGATTGGGTATTTGATTCTAAAGTAGGATTATGATGATGAATTGATGATGGTTATGGTGCGTAGAAGTTGGCATTGACGTGGCAGAAAGTAATGAAATATTATTATTTTTTATGTCACAAATTTTAAATACATTTCTTTACTAGAAATTAATGAAAATTTTGTAAATGTGACAATATACCTCAGATGTTACATCAAAGCATATCCTATTTTATATACTTAAGGTCAAAAGATTAAGAACTAAGACCGAAACTCTACAAACAAACTCCTTTTTAAATCACTGGAACATATATTTGGATAAACATGTGAAAAAGACAACAAATATTAGTAGCTAAAATGTGGTTAGTAACTATGCCAACAAACTTGAAGAATGTCTTATAAGTTTGATTTTTGCAAGGAAGATGGGATGTTGGAGATAAGGTTTGAGATATGGTCCGGGCTTTAAGGCCCATCAACCACTTAGAAATGGGGTTTGTGCTTATAGTTTGCCTTTTCCACATTTTTTTTTTTTACTTTTCTTCCTTACCAATCGTCCATGTCAACAAAGCCACCACTTTTGTCTGCACTATCCACACAGTTTTGGTTTTGATTGCAATCTACGTAATCATTTCGATACTCTTTGCGCACTATTGTCGTTAATCACGTAGCATCTGGTTCTTTCTCTTTGGATCCATTACCCCACTATTTATTGAGTAAAAAAGGATACAAATAACGTGGCATAAATATTGGAACGTGAAATAAAGAAAATAAAATTTATGTCGAAAAGATTGGTAGTGTTTCAGTTCATTAATCATTGGCATGTGATAGTAGGCACAGTTCTCGATCTTGGTTCTTCTGATGTAAACCTGCAGTAAATTATGCAGAATATATGAAACACATGAGTGGCTTTCCCCTGTCTGTTAATAGTATTCATGAAAATGGAATTAAATGTTTACATCATGTTATGAAAATAAGTTTTTATTTTTTAAATTAAAATTATCTTCTCTATCAAATTTATTTTATCTAAAAACTAGTAAATTATCTTTTTATCCCATTCATTGATCTGATGGTTTTTGCTTAATTTGAAATGGAAAGTTTAACGCTGAGGGACTTTATATAAATTTGACAAATTTTGGAAGATTTTACAGGATATAAAATTAGTTTGAAAATTTGATTTTTTTTTGTGAAATTCGATTTTTTTTGTATAGTTTTTTTTAAGTAAATAAGGAAATTTAATGCAATTTAAACAATTTAATCACGAAAATGAAAGTTGAAAGTTTTAACTAAATGAAAATTAATGAGAAATCCAAATTCATTTTAATCGTCTAGAAAACTAGAATACCCAAATAATATATAATTTAAAGTAGAGAGACTTAAAATCAAAATTAATTGAATTAATTTTTCAATATAATTTTTTAAATTGTTCCAAGGAAATTAAATTTATGAAATAAATTAAAGAAACTCGTAAGCTTAAATATTAGGTTAGAGTGTAGATTTTTGGTCAGTACTATGTTTACCAAAAGCAAACTGTAGTGTTTAAGAAAAGCAAACACCACTGGATTTGTCTTAACTTATAATGAGAATGAGTAAGAATATCAATTACTATGATTTGAATTGGGTATATTGGAACAGATGTATTTATGGGCGTATTTTGATAAATTTAGTATATCAACTAAACTCTCAAGTCGGATGCTAATAATACAAACGTGATGAATTAATTAATCGACTTGAATTTTATTTTTTTTCAAAAAAATTGACTGGTCATTTCAATTATTTTATTTATTAAGTTTAAATATGAGATATTGGTCATTTTAATTATTTTATTTATTTATTAAGTTTAAATATGAGATATTAAGAATTAAATTGGTACAAGATAAAAATTTTATATTAGTTAAATATCCTTATGTATGCAAGTGTGAGTTTAAGTCCTATATTAATTAGAAATGAGAAAGTTGAATAACATATATGACCTACAAACCTAATGCTTTAAGATTTTTGGGTTCAAGTGGCGTCGTCATTCTCTTGAATTTTAGACTTTTGTTCTCATTTTTGTTTGTTTACTGAGTGTTTTTCTCTCGAGTTTGTGAATATTCTTTTTTATATATTGTTTAACTTTTTCATTCCTATCTAATGTGAGACTAAGATTCACACTTAGATAAATAACAAATATTTTTATAATAAAAATGTTTAAATAGGTGTAATTGAAGTATTTTAGTTAATTAGCTTTTATATGTGATATTGAATTATTTTATCATTTTTTTTCTAAGTTAAAAGTCTTGATTAGTATAATTGTGTAAATTTTTTTTAAAAATAAACCTTTTTGTTAATTACAAAAGTAAATCCCCTAAACTTTGTTTATATAAATAGATTATTCACTATTCATATATTATAATTTAGTTTTTAATTTAGTTTTTAGAGAGTCAAATTGAACTTATAAATACCGAAAAATCTATACTAATCAATGTTTACAGAAGATCACTATCTACAGCTAAAATATAGAGTAACTTATTTGGTCGTTTCATTTTATTACTTTTGTAATTTAAGAAAAAAACATCGTTTAAAAGGTTTTGAAGATTTTTTTACGACATATTTTATAGTTACAAAAATATCTTTTTTATTTGTCTCGATGATAGTCCAATCTAAATATGTACTTAATTGATAAATATAGGAGTATTTTTATCTTTTTGTTTAAGCTCTACAATGACAGGATAGTTTATTTTGTGTATATTGTCGTGTATAATTTCTATGAGTGATTACTAATATATTTAAATTAGATAGGTTTGTTAGGTCTGATTGAGTTGGGTGTACCATTTTAAAATTGGGTTCATAAGTCAAAAGTTTTACTATGGTTACATTTTGCACTCTCGTAATTAAATGTACAATAAAGGTGGTAAAAAGATAAAAATATTCATGTTTCATATTTATAAAATACATTCTGGATTGTATATTTTATAATGTATTTTCAAATTCAAAAGTAAATTAAACATGGTATTATACATCAAATTATTACAAATTCTTTAATTTGTAATGTTTTAATGTATTTTAAAATGTACAACTTATAATATATTTTTGAATTTGAAAATGTATTTCCAAACCTCTAATTTGGAATGTATTTATATTTGGTAAAATAAGTTTAATAATAACTAAATACAACACACAAAAAATAATATATAAGAATAATCTTAATTAATTGTTTGTGGAACCAACTTATGTATTTGTAATTGTTAACATTTGAGTAAACATTTAGATTTAACTAACACAAAATGAATATCTACCATAACTTATTCTTTAGATAAGAGTATAAGAGTACATAGACTACAATATATCTGAAACAAGTATGACACAACTATTATGTGTAATTTGATCTGTGTAATTTGATCTGTACCAGTTTTGAATGTATAATGTAATTTGTATGTTATTGAAAATATGAATGTAAAACATGACCATACACAAAATATAAACCGTACACAAGTCCAATACATATGACTTGAAGGTTGACATTTGTAGGAAGCTTACTTAGTAACAGGAATATCCTCATATTTTTTTCCATGATAATCATACTAAAACAATATCGTATCTAATGACAATCATGTATCCCATATTAGTCATTCATTTGTTAACACTAATCTGCCAAGACATGTTTGTTAGAGAATTATCATCATAGTGTAAAAGTTGGAAAAAAGTGTGTAACATGTGTCATAACTTACCATTGACATCTAATATATCAAGAATGACTTTTTTAGTTGGTCTACCCATTCATAACCAACTACAAGGTGTAAGAAGTTTTGTAATACAAGATGACCTATCTGTCGAAGGCCCAACTATTGAAGGACAATCATATGGAGGAGACTATGTTATTACATATCACATAAGCATAGAGAACTAAGAGAATGACTAATAAGAATTTTTATTTATTTTATTTTATTTTTATTTATTTACTTTCAAATGAGACAAACTCATAACCTACATGGTATTTAAACAATTTTTTGGAATTGATAATGACAGATGATACATTTTGTAAATTGGTGAGAGTGAATCTCTTGGGTTTTTGGCTGAACCAACTCTTAGACTTATCAAAGGTTTTTCATCGTTGTGGCGTCTTTGCGGCTTATATTCTTCCATGGAAGTGTGGTGCTGCTTATCCTACCACATATTTTACCTAAAACTACTTTTCAATAAATTAAAGTTCCTACTTTAGATTGGTCATTTCTTGAATTTCAATAGACGAGTTCACATCGATGAATGACATCAACATATTCAAAGTACGAGGGTTCACCCTTTATAAATCTAGCAAACTTATTTACTTGACTATGTTTGGATCTCTTTATTTTAATCTTATCCATTTATGTAATTTTACTTAACTTATTTTTAATTGATATTTTACTTACAATATCATCCTATTTAAAATGATTTAAAATAACATCAAATCAAATTTATGTTTATTAGACAACTCAAACATGTGTTAGAGGATAGTATATTAGAAAACTAAATCTAATTCATATAACATTTAATTCACATGTATAATAAGATAAAGTATAAGCACGTAACGATAACCTCTATTATCCAAAAGGTAATTTTCAATTTCAAAATATACATTTTAAAATAAAATTTTGTATTACATGTAGAATCTAAAATACAAAATATGTATTCTAAATTGTACATTTCATAATGTATATTTTGAATCTTGAATTATGTATTTCCGAATAAAAGATTGTACAATATAATAAGTCATTGGCTTGCATATTTTAGAAATTAAATTGCAAAAAACGAAATTGAAACACTGACCAAAGTTAGAATGTGAAAGACAACGCAACACAAAACACAAAGCACCACCAGCCACTACACAAACACTCTTCACGGTGAAATTGAATACGTTTGATACTGTATCTGGAGGAGGGTAAAATTGAAATTCTTCTAGGAGGGTACGCTTTTAAACTATGCTATGGGGGTGCAGAATGCGGTATCGAAGTTTGACATCCCATTATAGCAGGCTCAACTCTCCCAAAATGCCCAAACTCAAATGCATCTCAGTTCATGAAAAAAAAGAAGTCATAATCATACTGCAAAACTCAGTCCCAATCCTCTGAACTCAATAATTTGTGTTCATTACACACTACATAGTCACAGCCCATCATAACTTCCACACAGAGCAACTTATTTGAAGTACAGTTATATATTAAAATAAAAATAATTTATATATATAGATATATAATGGATCACTTGTAAAAATAAAAATAAATATTTAAAATTTAAAATTTTCTATTTTAAAACAATTATAATCCCAATTATTGCACGGACTGGAAGATGGGTTAGTTAGGCCCACCAGAGTAATAACCCACCTACACCTGCCATTACTGCTGTCAGTTAGGTTTTGAATGAAGAAAAGCTTATTAAATGATACTCATATATATTTCATCATTTAAATTAAATAATTAATAAAATTATTATGACTTCTCTTTTCTCTTTTAAATTAATACTTCTTATATTTCAATAAATAGTATTCATCTATGTGAATAAATTAGTACTTTTTCTTTATTTTATATGAAAACAATATATTAACACAAACTTAAATGAAAATTTTAAATTTTAAATTTAAATTGTAAAATAATAAATTAAAAATTAATTATAAAAATAAATAATTTAATTATTATATAAGAATGTAAAATATATTACCACTCAATCATAAATTGTATTATATAATTAAGGAGTTATATTTTTGACAACATATTATTTTAGTATAAAAACAAAAATATTTATGAAATATATGATTAAATTTATTAGTTTGTTATTGTATATAATAATAATGAAAATGAGTGTAAAGTGAATATTTATTTTTAAAATAAAAAATATAAATATTATATTACAAAACCTTTCGGAGAGATTAATATAGTATTCAATCTCCTCCACTTTTTTTGAGCACCTGTATTCCTTTGATTTTATTTGTTTAAATGACAGTTTTTTTGTGACCCGCTCATTTAAAGCATTTTAGATTGATAGACACGTTTTTTTAATTGAGGTGAAATGCAACTACTAACATATACGAACTTGATGCAATATTCCATAAATTCATAAAAGGGTTTCAGTCTAGGTACATCTAACACGTGATAGTGTAAATTGATATGATATGTACCATGTACGTTTTATAAATTAATAAACATTAAAAAATTAATATTTCTTTTTCAAAGTACATTGATATCATGTGGTCAGTTTTATAAAAAGATAAAAGATTTAAATTTAATATTATTTAAGACAAAACTAAAAAGTTACCATCAATTTAGAAAACGGGATTAACTAAGTTATATTAACTAAGTTAATATAACTTGTATAACCTAAAGAAAAAAAAAATTGTCCTGCTCTCATCTTTATCTAGAGAATGAAGGTTTCACTTCACAAAAACATCATAAAAAGTATTATAATCATAAACAAATTTAAAACATTTAACATTACATAGATACTTCAAAATTTTTACAATCCTAATTTAGTTGAACATATGCTATCTCAAACTCAAAAGCCACATAATTCAACCATAACACAAACAACTGTTAGATGCAATTATTTTTTATATTTATTTAATCTCAGATTAATTTAACTAAATCAACTACTATAAATTGTTTATAACATCAAAATTCAACTACTTCAAACATGTAAATTAGGATGTAGTAAATTAATACATAACATTTCATAAATTGAATATAATCTTAACTGGAGGTAAGTTGTAACTCCTTACAAACACATCAATATCCATCATAATTCAATTACTTCATCTCTTATCCAATTTCTACCATGATTAACTTTGTTAAATCCTCATTCAAAGTATTTCTCAACAATTAATTCAATTTATACTTAACCAAAAAATTCAAAATCAAATCAATCTATCAATTTTCAACACAAATAAAATAAAACATTAATTATTTCAACTTCTACATCTTATAATATTATTAGAATACAGAATACAACCAATCCAAATGTGCATTTAGTCTAAGTATTAATCATACAAAAAAAATGGCCACTTCAATCCTTTAAAACAAGAAAATGAAATTGCAAATGAAGAAAGATAAAAACTTACTTTCATTAAAATTTTGATTTGTCAAAACTTATCTTTATTTTATCACCGTTTCACTAACACTCTTTAATAAAACTCTTTAATTGAGAAAAAAAAAGATGAAAATCAACTAAAAAAAAGTTAAAGAAAACTCAAAAGGAATTTAATAAAATAATTTAAAAAATAATAGTTTAAAAATATATAATTAAATAGATAAAATCATTGAAGATTCTAATAACGTTGGTAATAGAAAAAATTTACTCACCTCCAGTTTGCTTTATCTTATATTTCTTAGAGTAAATATAAATATTAATAGTTCTTTACCTAAGTATTAATAGATAAATACAAAAGTTATTCAAATACTTATACTATAATTTCTTCTTTTTATACATCTAATACTATTAAATCTTATATTTTAATATTTGATCTCAATATTGTGGTAATATAATTATTTATTAGTAGATATTGGATCATTTACCTAAGTTATTAATAATCATTCTTTTAATATGAAACTACAATATTATTTGAACTTTAATTTCATAGTCTAAAATCATATATTGGATTGTAGAAGTTAACTATCTATTTTTTCTATAGACTAATAATTCTTATATTATCTAGCCGGGTATACTCAATCTCAATATACTCAATGTAAGTTTATGATCTTTTATCTAATACAAATTGTATTTTCTTTAATATGAGATTTATTCTTAAATCTTTTAATCTTCTCTGAAAGATTTTGTATCAAGAGTTTTTCTTAATAATCTTATCAAACGGTATGATTGGTGTATTAAATAATTCATATCTTCAAGTTGTTAAGTAATTTTATATTTTAATATTATGCTACAAATTTTGAGATGTTACATGTTAGATTTATTAGATGATGATAAAATAGATGTAGTGGCTTGAATAAATAATAGATTTAAGTTGTTTATTTGAGATAACAATTTTATCACATAATCTTTTTTTCCCTTTCCTCTTTTTGGCATGAAGCAACCATCATAACCTCCTATGATATATATAATTAAATTTGTATGTTATACACGACTAATATCCTAAGATTGATACTCCTTTTTCAACCTCACCCAACCAGTAAAACCTAAGGCTAGGTAATTGCAAATAACTAATCACTTAAGCAATTAGCTAGTTATTCACTGAATCACCTATTTGCAAGCTCAACCACTTTGTTAATGGAAAATGTTGCCATAAACAACTCCTTTTTCTACAGTTTTTCCAACTAAATTTGACCCAAAGGACCTAGGACATGTTTTTACTGAAGGGTTGGAGCAATTTAGGTCACAATTACTTAGACAGTTGAGGCAAAGACAACTGTTTTCTTGCTACCATTGTTTTTTCTATACTTTAATTATTTTACAGGAAAGTTATGATGTTCCCATATAATTCTAGTATCCATACTAATACCCGTACTCATCGAATACCTATGCCAGCATACCTAAAATCTTATCACTCATATAAAACTAAGTCTACACAAAAATTGAAAGCAACATTACCCAATGCAAGTTCGACACTTTCGCTAGAATCAGAAATGGAGGACACGTTTGTTCAAATTAATATGTAAATCTAGGGTTTTACAACAATATAAAGAACAATCAATACTGGATTAAGACTTATGAGCGTAAACAGATTAATGCAATCACGAAAGAAATAAACAAATAGTAAAAACTGGTGTACCTCTACATAGACAACAAAATCATTTTCCAAGAAAATGATCACTTCTAAGGAACTTTGAATCCCCAAAAGAAAGAAAAAAATCACTTTAAAGACAAAGCAAACAAAATCGTTGAATCAGTCTAACACACTTTTCTCACTGAGGTTTGATCGCAGGGTTGTGAATCAAACTTCTTCGCTTTAATCTTCTTCATAGTTATCAAATTCTAAGTTTTAACACCAAATCGCAATTGAAAAAGTGAACTTGCATTTGGATACGAAAATGTGGCAAACAATCTTAGGCATAGGTGGCAAATAAAGGGGGAGAAAATATCTTAAAACTTTTGGATACGAAGCCACCAAAAATAATCCAAATTTAATTTTTGAATAATTATTAATTTATTCTAATCCATACGTAAAATCTATAAGTATTGAATTTTTATTTTTACATACACATATTATCAGCATTGTCTAAGGATTTTATCCTTTGAAAAAAGTTTCACCCAAAGACGCTAAACTTAACTACGAATATGTTTTACATAAACCCGTAACTATCATTTACACAGATAACAGTTGTAGATAAAATTTAGATATAACTCAAACTTTATCTATAAATCTTAATTATACATAAATTATGCATGTAAATCTCAAATTTCTTATAGTGTATTCTAATTTTTTTAAAAAATTAATTAAATAATAATGAGGCCGACGAGTCAAATAAAAGTTTTATTATTTTCTTTAATTAAATCAAAATTGGACTTTTATATAAACTCATTACATAAATGAAACTTGCTTGAGCATTTATTTTCAAATCAAACATAAAATTGAAGTATTGGATTTGGCTTGATGTGTTTTTCCACTTTACCAGATATTTTATGAATAATTAATTTCCACTAATGGACGAAGGAGGATGTGGATGCACGTGGATATGGGTAATGTATGGGTAATGGGTCATGGATTTTGGATATGTACAGCCACCTCTATCAGTGCTGGCCTTCTAGGGGTCATCCTTTTACCTTTTACATAAGAGGATTAGACAGTAAACTTTTCAATAGATGTATATCCTTATCTTCAATTATTTTAACATTTTGTATTAATATATAAGAAAATAAGGGAGTATAAATTACAGTTAAAAATTGAAAATTGGCTGCTCCTATTAGGAGAAGTAGGTGAGGATCCCAATCTCAAATATAAAATTTAAAATGTCTGTCACATGCAGTGTTAAAAAAAAAAACAAAAACAACTCCAGCATGTATAAATAATGGATGTTCAGATTGCAGAGCTGGCTATACGTGTTCACCTCTCACCCCCCCCTCTCTCTCTCTCTCTCCAATCTTCTTATAACATCCTCCTTTTTCGTTCTCAATTATTTGGCGTTTCGGATTCACAGTGTTTCAGAGACACACCAGTGCTAATTTTAGTCTCCTAATTTCCTCACCATTGGACGGAACACAATGATTCGAACCTTTCCCAGTTTCAGGAGATTGCTTACTCAGACTGTTCCTGCGTCTGCTTCTGCATTCTCCAAGGTCTTTCTTACTTCCCTACCTTTTCTTTTGCATTATAATTTCCTTTTATTACGCATTCATTCGGTTCATCGTACACTGTTTCCAATATAATCTTTTAAAGATTATTACTGTGAAGAGAACAAATTTAACATAGAACAACATTAAAATTTGTTAAACTTTTATGTATGCAGTTTATAGATAATTATCATGAAAAGAAAATATTTAATACATACTACTTAAAATACTTATTCTATTAATTTATGTAATTTAGGAAAATCAAAATGTGTGAAAGAATGTTCAGCAATAAGATTTCAAAGCTCATTAATTATGATGTCGGGGATAACTGTTTTAAGACCACGCTAATAGTAAATGATTTAAAGACAATACTATTGATCGATAAATATGTAAATATTATCAAATGCTTTTAATTATTTAAATGTAAGTATTTTTTTTCATTTGGCTTTTCTTTTTTCTAGATAACATAAAATATATGTGTCATGATAAGAATTACCACCTAAATTAATAATAACTTAAAATAATGCAACTTTTTTTTTTCATCAAACTCAAATCCACTGTAGTAGTTACATATATGATTCTAAGTTTATACCTAATTGTTTGGTGGTAAAGAAGATCCAATAATATTATACATACATTTATTTACCGGTTATGAATTTTCTTATAATACAAAAAGTATTATTTAATGGAACCAATATGGGCCGTGGGCACAACTGTACAAATTCTGGAGGATGCTGATGAAGACAAATGACTACTGTATCATATATTTGAACCTTCAACAACAACTACAAATGATTTTCGTTTTGAACTCTAGGTTTGAATTTTGTCCATATCATATATTTGAACCTTATCAGATAAAAACTCCATTTAATATGAAAGGTAAGATTAATAAATACATTAATTAATTATATTTAACAGGTTATGTATAATAGCAAATAAAGGACAAATATTATCTTCAAAACCAACTTTATAGGTAGGACCAACTATAAGAACCATTTAACCATAAAAAAATATAACGGTTTTATAAAAAAAAATATGTAATATAGAAAACTAAGTCAGATATCATAATAATTATATTATTTTTGTTTACGCTAAATAGATAATTTCCATAAGAGACTTTTTAAATATTACGAAGATTCAATTAAATGAATTAAAGTATAACGTTCTGCTCTCTTTTTAACATTGTGTGGTTTGAAGAGTTAATTAGGTGAACGACAAAAAGATGAAACTATTTTTTCTTCAAGTGGAATAACAAGTAGGGATAACATAAAAGAACTGGTGTGAGTTTCACTATTTTTATTTCTAAAGTAAAACTTTATTTCATTCTCATTCTCATATTAACAGATATGGATTTTTTTTCTCATCAGTAGTCATGTTTATACTTGTTCTTTTATAATTATACATATTAGTTAAATAATTTTCTCATATAAAAATATATTAAAAAGAAGTAAAAATAATCAAATGTGTGAACTGTAAATTATTCAATTTAATAAAATAGAAGTTTTTTTCTTAAATACAATATATATATAGATATATATATATATATATATATATATATATATAGATATGTATTGGTAAATAGTAAGAAAATATATGTATTTATATATATGAG
>Ga0099825_1000672_pt1 | contig 38477 bp, 23 predicted proteins | sample SiratroredBW_FD_76838 | JGI IMG/M metagenome (GOLD analysis project Ga0099825, IMG submission 76838) | Root nodule microbial communities of legume samples collected from California, USA - Siratro red BW | ecosystem: Host-associated > Plants > Roots > Nodule | place: USA: California | collected...
GAGCAAGATTTAACAACACACAAAGTATTATCATAATTTTGGAGATCGAACCCATCATTGCTCAAATGCTTCTTTGATAGGGTGGCTTCAAAGAACACCAATTTCGTTTACATAAAAAAAAGTAAGGTAAATGCACACATATAAATAGCTATAAATTGATGATCATTTATTACTATTTAATAATGTTTGCATTTTTTTTATTTAATAGCAACGTTTCCAATGCAAATTGTAAATTTAAACGCAACTTTTGTAAAAAGGTTTCATTCAAATAGGTTGACCTCACATGAAATTTAGTATTCTGAATCTTAATCTTGAATGATGAAAATAAAATAATTTTTTAAACGCTCAAAAGTTAAAGTATCAATAAAAAATTATTAGAGTAAGTCTTATAAAATCCTTACATTATGACAAAACTTAGTAGAAGGTCTTAAAAATTATGTAACTCATTATAGACTCACGTAAAATAAAACAAGACATCAGAATATGATCTTGTATTGAAGATGAGTTTAAATGATTTAAAAAAAATGTCATTATCATGTTTAATAACTAGTATAATTATATATTCAAAGATTTGGAGAAACTTTTTCTTGAGAAAAACATTCACAGAGAAGAAGAATTTTCAATCGATTTTCAAAAAAGAATCAAGACTTTCAACACTTGAATAAGAGTATGGCGTGATTTTGGTAGATTGTACTTGGCAGCTTCAATCGGAGAAATAAGTATTCTTCCTTAATGCTTTTGATTATAATTGGTTGTGTTTGTAGAATTTTGAATTGTATGGTGTGTTAGGTAGTTTCTCAATTAGGTTTTGCTTAATAAGGAGATTAGGCATTGTAATTGGGAGGGATTTGTAATTCAATTGTTGTATTGTTGTGTTGCATTCAAATCTATAGTGGTGTGTACTACAATTGCACTGTGTGTGAGCATCTTGTGTGGTAGGAAACTACACAAGGGGGTAGAAGACAATCTTGTAGGTTCAAGATTGGTTCTGATATAATTTGTTTGTAAACTACAATTGAATTAGTGGAAATCCTTACAAGTGGTTGTAAGGGACTGAACGTAGCCCTAGTGGTTGGGTAAACCAAGATAGAAACATATGTGTAATTCTCTTTTCCCTTACTCTTTTAAATTTTGTTCTGCAGTTGTGTAAATTCGTATTCTGCCACTAAGAACAATCTATTAAACCTAAAGAACAATTTGTTAAACCTAAAGAACAATCTGTTGAAATTCTGGACAGACTTAAAAACTGACATTCGGGTTGTTTCTTTAATTGGCTAAAATTCATCTTAAAGGATTAAAAAATTCTGTATCTTACTCAAGATTGTCAAACTTGGATTATCAATCATATTGTCTTGTATTTCTTTGAGCATATTAGATTCATTCTTGAACTGTATATTGGAATTAACTTGAAGCAGTGTTGTGTTGTACTATAAAACTGGTTTTTCCTAATTCTAATAACTCTTTAGATTGAATTTTTTTAATACTGGTAACTTGAATCTGTAATCAAAATTCAGTAACTTGAAATATAATTGAGAAACTTGCTTTGTTGCAATACTGTTTTAGCTGTAGAAAATTCTGAACAAGTTTATTACTGTTGGAACCTTGTATGTGCTGATTGACCATTGTTATTACTGTATAAAGTGAAACTCTTTAGTATTGTTGAATTTGTTGAGTTAGCTTATTTCTTGTATAATCTAAGCTGCTTGTTCATTTTCATTAACCTTAAAAAGTACTTTGTTTGTTATTTTGACTAATCATTGGCCGATTGTTTCAATTTGGTTTGTAATAATTTTGTCTTTAACAAAATTTATTTTTGATAAAAAAGAATTATTGTCTAATTTAATATTACAGTTTGCTGAAATCTATTTAAATATGTTGTTTTGTGTATATCTTAGATTGCAATCATAGTTTAATAAAAATACTCATTCAAACTTTTAAGTTTTCAAAAAAATTTAAATGGTTCAATTTACCCTTTTAAACATTGGCCATCTTATCTTCGACTGCCTTGACCATACTCAGATTCTAAAAAACCCTTCCACAACCCTTGCTTCTCCTTCCCTAATCTCCACCTCCATTTCTCCTAGCAGTGCCTTATTTAAATTTTCCAAATCCAAAGCTCCCAGCCCACCCTCATGCTTACTTTTAAATTGAAGATGTTCAATTTTAATTGTATAAAATCCATTTTTTAATTTTTTAATAAATCTAACCCATTAATAGATTTTGGTACGAAATTATCTTGATGGGTAATCACAATAACTTTAAATGTACTAATGGGAATAAATTAATAAATAATTATGAAGAGACAGTATTAGTTTATTGCAGAAGGAGAAGCTACATTTGTAGAATTCCAATGAAAGCATTCACGAGACTTATGTCTAATCTTACATGGTCCATTCTCAACAATGGCCCAAGAACATCGGTTGTGAGAACAATATTGATCCCTTCCCTGTATATAAATGTCAAAATGATGATCTTCACCTGCTCCCCATTGAAAGTGACAAAAGTACAAGGTTACAGTAAAGAAGTAATTAGGATAAAATCGAAATCTATATGTTTGGCCAGCGTTAAGTGCAACAAAACCCAGATCATTCCCTTTGTCTTTGCAGTGAAGACCCAACACCTTCTTCCTACTTAATTCGTTGGTTATTTCAACAGTAACTTGTGTGGGAAGAATTGGGATGCCGGCAATCTTGTTGCCTTTCAATTGCGGAGCAAGATTTAACAACACACAAAGTATTATCATAATTTTGAAGATCGAACCCATCATTGCTCAAATGCTTCTTTGATAGGGTGACTTCAGAGAACATCAATTTCGTTTACATAAAAAAAAGTAAGGTAAAGGCACACATATAAATAGCTATAAATTGATGATCATTTATTACTATTTAATAATGTTTGCATTTTTTTTATTTAATAGCAACGTTTCCAATGCAAATTGTAAATTTAAACTGCAACTTTTGTAAAAGGTTTCATTCAAATAGGTTGACCTCACATGAAATTTAGTATTCTCAATCTTAATCTTGAATGATGAAAATAAAATAGTTTTTGAAACGCTAAAAAGTTAAAGTATTAATAAAAAATTATTAGAGTAAGTCTTATAAAATACTTACATTATGACAAAACTTAGTAGAAGTTCTTACAAATTATGTAACTCATTAAAGACTCACGTAAAATAAAACAAGACATCAGAATATGATCTTGTATTGAAGATGAGTTTAAATGATTTAAAAAAAATGTCATTATCATGATTAATAACCTTTATAATTAGTTTGTCCTTCAACCTCCTAACAGTATAATTATATATTCATTAGGTTTTAACAAATTAAATAAGCATATTTTTTCTTAAAGCATTTTCTTAGCTGCAATCACGTCTGGTTGTCTGGTTATAGCATATTGATTGGTGAGAGCTCTATGCAATCTTCAGAATCTTTCAAGTGTTTGTGAAGTTTAAGAGCTGCCCCTTCTGCGATTGTGTGTGCGTGGAGGATATTATTGGATAGAATGCCAACTAGACTTAACTTAGCACGAAGAGGAGTTCAGTTGGCAAATTTGCTTTGTCCACTGTGCCTGGATAGGGTTGAATCCACTGATCATCTGTTTAACACTTGTGTTATGGTACAACAAGTGTGGGACCAGTGCGACAATTGGATTGGGAAGGTGGATGTTAGACATCAAGCCACTCATGTCAATTTTAGAGTTTTTGTCTAGTAGGCCAAAAGCAAAGTGTCAATAGAGTCAGAAAGGGATGTGGGTAGCCATTGCTTCGGAAGTTTGGAGTCTCAAAAACAATGTGGTTTTCAAGAGTAGGATAGTGGATATTGTTGAAATCTTTAATCTTGCTCAACTTAAGAGCTGGTTGTGAGATAAGTACAAGATAAAGAAAACCCATTTTTCGTATTCGGATTGGGTTCTCTCTCCGGTAGTATGCCTCCAATCATTGACATAACAACTCTTGAGGTTTGTTAATATGTTTCTGTAACTTTTTGTGTATTCATCTTCCTGGACAGTGGTTCTGTCTTCTTTCAAGTGCACCTAGGATCTTGGTTCTCATTTGTTTAGTAGATTATTTTGTTTGTATGGATTTATGGTTTTGGTAGTTGTAACATTTTTTTTGTTAAAGTGTGTTGTACAAAGATTGAAACATCCCTTTAAGTGTTCCTTTTATTTTATTCATTTTTTGCTGTTAAAAAAAAAATTCACTTAGTATAGTAACTTTATCCCACAAATAGTTTTCGTTTAGAAGAGTCCATTGAGGTTTTAAATAAGATGAGGTTTTATATATTTAATGAATGACAATTTATCCTTTTCATTAATATTTTACTAAATTTCTCTTATATTATGTTCCAAAAAAATAATTGGCACTAATTAAAAATTTTCATTAACGTCTAACTATATTGACTTCATTTAAAAAATGCCGACGGTTTTCTAAACTATTCTTCTCTATAACAAAGAGATTTTGAAAATTAAACTCCAATTAAATTAAGAGCATTTAGTCTAATTAAATATGATAAAGTCAATGATATTAATTTATACTTTCCTGATATATTTATAACACCAAAAGTATATATTTTATGGCATAGACACAACCAAAGTCAATATTTAGTTACAGTTACAATATTTTGTAAAAAAGACTAAAATGTGAAAAGAGGAGATACGGAAACTAGAATCTCCACATAAAAGTAAATCTTACGACTAAACCAATTAAAATTATGTTAACGATATTAAGAATAAGCAAAACTAATTTTATTCCATTTCATTCATATAACACTAACAAAATAAATTTCAATGGGTGGTAAAAAAAATAATTGATATAAATAACAGGATATTCCTTAAATAACAATGTAACAAAAAATTATGTGCTCTCAAGTAAAAATGTTCAAATTTAATACAACAGGCCATGCAACTTCATCTACAAAACCACATATGTAGAATTTTGCTTTTCAGCACATTAATATTCTCCATACAAATAAATAACAAATTTTACAGAACATTTCTCTTGATTCTATATACCTGATGCGGAGAAAAACACTAAAAACTAAAAAATAAAAGGTTTAGAGAAAGGAATACAAGCTTGAGATTTGGTTTATTAGGAGTCATACTTAGTCTGTGAAAGCTTTTCTTATTTTTTTTTTCTTTTAAATACCACCCATTTTCACTTTCTGTTTTCAAAAGTTTGCCTAGAAATAGTTGAAAACATTAAGAAACAACAAAAACATTTTTCACTGGTTATTATTGTTTTCATTTTATGTATTCAATGCTTCTTATGCAAGTCTTTAAATCAGAAAACAAAATAGAAATAACATCTTTTGTGATTAAAAATGAAAAAAAAAAATAAGTGAAGACCGAAAATATTTTAACAAACCAAAGCAACCCCTAAACCATTTTTGCATTTTTTTTACCCAAAAAAATAGAGCACGTCATGGATCTCAATCCCATTATGGCATGCAAGTTAGAGATAATTTTTGGTGATAGCCTCTTCCAGCTCTTGAAAGTCCCATGCATCGTCAGCTGAATATTGCCCTAAAGATAAGAAGAGAACCATATAAAGATTTTTACACAATTATTCTTGCAAGTCACCTCAACTGGAACCCCACTTACCAATTGAATCTCTTCGGAGAGCAGTTAAATGGGCACAGCTGCAAAATTACAACAAAAAGTCAACCATAGCAACTCAACTTTGGTGTTTGGAGGATATTGTAGTATTTTCTCGTCTTCATCATGACCATTCATTTTTGCACCAACTGAATACTTGAGACTAAAATTAAAACATCGACTTCATTCCAAACATTTAATATAGAGGCAAGAACACTAAATCAACGGATAAATGAAGTAATGAAATTATAACAAGAGATTGACAATATTTCTACAAGCCATCTTGCTCTCGTAATGACTGTCATGTTGTTCTGGTTATGAGAAAGAAAGTGTGATAAAAAAAAAAAAGGAATAATACACTGATACCTGTCAAGAGCCTTCCCAAAATCTGCACAAAGTGACCGAATATATGTCCCTTTGGAACATGTCACTCTAAAAATCAAATTTTGTCTGCAAACATAAATAACACAGATATATTAAGTTAAAAATAAAACAAAATCGGCTACAACTCTAAAAACAGATAATTGCCAAAGATACATTTTTACAAGGAGAATGCAGCTATTAGATGGCTACCTGTCACTTAAGCTGCGCTCCGTGTCAAACTGGAAAATTGAAATTCGTCTAGGTGAAAGTTCAATGCTTTCTCCTCTCCTTGCTTTCTCATACATCTTTTCACCTCCAACCTATCAAGACGTAGTGACATGTAAGGAACTGGGCAAATTTCTTCAATAATTAACATAAAAAACCACAACAGCAACGAGAAAAGTCTTTTTTTTTTCCAATTGGTGAAGCCAGTTTATGATTTGAACAATGTATCCTGTTTTCTCACAAACCAAGTCTTTTGAAAAGAGAAAATTTTCCGGTGCAAAAATGCTTCAGAAATTAACCATGATGGTGATAATATAGATGCATTAAAAACTAAATAAAGTTTAAAACTAGTTACAAATAATTGATTAAGTTGCAATTTTTGACACAAAAAACATATAAATTAATAAAGTAGTCTCAATTAACGATTGCATAATAGATACAAATTTAATACCTCAAAAATATTTTAATGACGTATAAGGCAAAAAATACTTCAGCACCTTGCCCAAACCACAATTAAGAAGAAATTATTAAAGTCAGATGATTCAAGAAAGACAAAAGTTCTTACTTTAATAGCTGAGAACATAGGAGGAACTTGCCAAATTTCCCCAACAAAGGACAAAGCATTCCTCCTTATATCCTCATCTTTGATATGCTCCCATGGCTCACGTTGAATGACCTAAAAACGTTAGACTGTGAGTGAAAATATTCCAAATGGTTAAAATTTAAACATAAACGTACTGTCATAATAAATGCAAGTTTTAATTCTCCATTACGGGGACTAATGAGTCACATCAAATGACAAGCATGCAACATTCCGTTCTTGAACATTGTTCAAGTTTCAAGTAGCAAATACAATATTCAGACATGCTTTGTTCAAAGTGTGATTTTAAACACGAATTCAATGGCAGGCTAGTGGCTGCGTCCTTTGTAAAAGATTCAAAGTTTTCATGCTAAGCAGAACCTTAAAAATAAAGAAGTCATTACTTATTTATCCCTCTCCTAATGGCTCAATTTACTAAATTGAGTTTCTTTTTGGGTTGGGTGATTTGCTGAGGTTTCAAGATCTACTGATTCTTATTACGGCCAAAGCAATCTTGACAAAATGTTCTAAATTTCAATTGACAAAAAAGTCATTCACTTTTTTGCTGAAAAGGTTATTATACATGAATTTATGTTGTTCCATTGATGAGCAAAAGTACATTTTTCTGGTTCATAACAATGAGAAAACTAAATTAACTCACCGGTGAGTCAGCATCCCATGTTGATGTAGCCTCCCCCAAGCGGAAAACCCCACTATAACCCTTAACCATTCCTTGATATCTGAAACAGAGAAGTTCAAGTATCCAGAAAAGTTACTCGGATAAAACATTTCAACAAAAAATAAAAACTATAAGATAGTGAAACAGGCAACACTACTAAGTACTCAAACAGGAAACTTTCAAATTTTCAATCACCTGTCTACCAGTTTCGTTGCTTTGCCAACACATACAATCAATAAACCAGTAGCCATTGGGTCAAGGGTCCCAGCATGACCTACCTGCAAAATCAATTATATAAGTCTTCACAGAGAAGCAAACTAAAATAAAGATATGCGGTGGAAAGAACCTTTTTCACTTTGACAAGGCGACGCAGCTTTCCACAAACCGTGAATGAAGTCCAACCTGCCAAAGAGTTACATGCCAGTTCAATTTTCGTAGCCACGCCAAAAAATATCCATTCTTCCATACCTTTCAAATTTACAATGTTTTTTATAAAATGAAAATTTGAGAAAAAAAACTGCAGCAATATATATCTACCAAATAAACAAAAGCTTGAATCAAACTAACCCTGCAAGATCCATAAAAATGAGAACACAAAAATGATGAAGCTTAGACTATATGATTAATTAGCACCACTGCTGCAGTATGTTATCGTTCGAGAGCATCAACCGTACTCCCCCCGCCCCGAAAAATTATTATATAGTCTGATAGAACCACGTATCCATAGTCCTGACCAGTCTCTAAATGACATATGTCCATAGTTATTACATGTTATGTCTTTATACAGAATGGTAGTAACTATGGTAGTTTTAGATCATATAATAAATTCTTCTTCACCCATATGTCCAAAACCATGCAATAGTTTCTCCCCTGCCCAGACTAAAAACATGCATGCATTTTACAACATCCATTCCATATTGCACAGGTAATTCCAGTTTCATCGTGAAGCGTAGAAATGAATGTAATATAATTTAGGTTGACCTTTCGGTTTGTTGACCAAAACCACAGTGCCATGCGGACTATCCCACACCGGAGGAAGACCAGTCCTCCTTGACGAAAGAAAAGGCTCTCCAACTTGAACATCCTTGTCACTACCAGGAACCTTCTTCAAACCCTTGAAGAACTCCTCAACCTTCTTCTCCTTCACTTCTCTACTTCCACGCTCACCCTCCTCGCCCTTCTCTTTTCCCTCAAAAAACACCAACTTTTCATCAACACCCACAACTTTCTTCCTACCCTCGCCCTTTCCATCTGCACTAACATTAACATTTGCAGCATTAACATTTGCCTGCCCCGGTTGGAGAAAGGCCTTGTCAAGCGACTGATCAGGAAAGTACTTCTTCTCCAACTGATAAACCATCTTGTAATGCTTGTCCTTCTCCCAGGGATACGTAAACGCGTCGTGGAAGTACAACTCTTCCTCCCTCTTGTGCAGCGTGGGGAATTCCACCACCTCGGGCTTCAACTCCACGAAGGCTTCGTCGCGGCGGCCGGCGTCGTCTTGGTCGGAATCGGAGCCGTACATCCTCTTCCTGCGCTTGTTGTAGTACTTCCTCTGGGCCTTTTCGAGTTGAGGGCGAGTCTCGGAAGTGGGGTGGTCGGGTTCCGGTGAGTCAATTGGTCGAACAGTTGGTGGGCGGGGGTGAGATGGACGGTTGATGATGAGCTCATATTGGAGAGGATATGGGGTGGTAGAGAGGGGTCTTGGGCGTGAAAAGGGAAAGGAAGAAGAAGAAGAAAGCGTTGGGAAGAGTCTGTGACAGTGGCAGAAGAAGAATCCGAGCCTTGCGGAGGGCATGGGTTTGGAATGGAAGAAGAGAAAAGAGGAAATGTGGGATAGAGAAAGAGAAGTGGGTTTCAGCATTCTCCCTCTCAATCAAATAAAAAAAAAAAAAACAATTTGGATGTGTTTAATTTGGCCCTTATTAGAGTTTGTTGGATATTTATAATCTTTATATATTTTATTAAGTTAGTATCTATTGATTTTCATCATCAATTAAAATTATGTGGTTGATTGATATTGTATTTTTAAATATAATATTACAAATTTAAACAATAATATTATTTTATTCTTTTAAAACTAAATATGAAAATAAAAATCAAACTAATTATATTAAGATGAGAAATAACATTGTTTGATAAAAATAATTAAAGTGTGAGAGTTTTTGTCTTTTTCTATTAAAGTATATAATAGTAATTTATATTGATTGAGAGAACGTATATAGCATATATAAATTGTTTGAAGTAAAAAGAATCTTTACTGGTATGAGATTTTATTACATACAATAATATTTCATCTTTTAGCTTATCACTCGGATTAAGAAGTATTTCTCTCACTTATTTAAACATTTATTCACGTGTAACATGACATGATCGTAACATATCAAATAATTTACAAATAAGTTTGATAAATTAACGATTAAAAGATAACAATTCAGTGGTAATAACATTATGTAATTGCATATAGTCGTACTATTTCAATTCATATTTATTACATCATATATAATAAATAATATCTAATCAAAACATTTTTCGAAAAATATGAAGGTTATGTCTCCAAAGGCTAATATTTATAGATCACATTATAGTAGGTCAATTTATCGATATTCATGATCAACCCATAAGGTAAGATTATTATTGACATTATCTGTAATCTAGTCTACTTCACTTCAGTCTCAAAGATGTCTCCAATATCCTTATCGACTTCTCACTATCTAGTACCTTAGTATACGCGATTGAGACTACTAGTTGAACCTAAGATATCTTTAAATATGCCACCACACTAAATGAAAGTTGTACTTTATCAGTACTAAGAAACTCGTCATACATCTTAGTAGATGATGGGATCATCTCCTGACTCTACTCGACCTCACATATATAATGAGTGTATTATGAGCACTAACTCTCAACTCTACTCGGCCTTTCATCATATACATAAAGTACAAAAACATAACTATTCGATAATATTTCAAATTTAACATGATAGAAGTCCAAAAGCATTTAACAATTATAGCTGATTTTCGTTTGAGCAAAAATATACCCCATAATAAAGTGATTTTTCTACTTGATTTTCACTTTAGATAAAATTTTACCACTAAACACATAGTAAACCACTTATAAACACATAAACACCAGTGAACCACTTATAAACACATAGTAAACCACTTAGATGTAATTGTCATACATTTACTGCAAGGACTTGCATACTCACCTAATTGGACAACAAAAGGAAGGAGAATTTTCAAAAAACACTTTCAAATGTCTTTGTTCACACACAGACTCAATTTGAAGATTTGAATTTTCAATTTTAATAAGTGTCTTCAAAACGTCCGTCACTGAACCAATTACATACACATAGTCAACCAATGTGATGTGGGTGTCATACATTTATTGCAAGAACCTGCATACTCACCCAATTGGACGATAAAAGGAAGGAAAATTTTCAAAAAAACACTTTGAATTGTATTCATTAACAAACAAACTCAACTTGAAGATTTGAATTTCCAGATTTACTAAAGGTTTTCAAAATTACTCCCCACTAAACCACTTAGAGACACATAGTTGTCCACTTTGTTTGTGGGTGTCATAAATTAATTACAAATACCATTATATTGACCTAATTGGACGACAAAAGGAAAGAAAATCTTCAAAAAAACACTTTGAAATGTATTCATTTACATACAGACTTAACTTGAAAATTTGAATTTTTAGTTTTAATAAAGGTCTTCAAAATTTCTCCCCAATAAACTACTTAAAAATACATAATCATCCACTTCGTTGTACATTTTTATATGGGAATAAACTCGTAATATGGGAATCTTGTGCTTTCCTTCTAAAATCAATCATAATTCCACTTATTCTAAGATCCAAACATCTAACAATGTAAAGGAAACAAACTTAGACCTTATAAAAAAAATCTCCCTTCTTCTGAACCCATCAGATACATAACCCCTTCAGTACTGTCCTACCAATTTTCACTTTGCCTCCATGGTCTATCAACCATGCAAAAGAAATTTTGCCAATACAAGTCTTATGTTCTTCCGTGAACATTGTATTAACAACTGTCATTTATGTTGTCCTGCACCTATGTTGTCCTGCACCAGTGTCGCACATAAACCTACATACAATAACAAATAAATAACCAATAATGACCACAAAATAAAACTTGTCATCAAAATTTATAAATAATTAATATTGACATTAGAAAAAATACCTTTGATCCAGAACTTTCACCAGTTGTCATTGTTATGTGTAATAGTGAAATTATTACAATGCAATAATAATTTCAAGAATAAATTCAACCCACGAAGAGAACAAAACAAAGGTTCATTCAAACTTGCAGTTCCACAATTACAAGCAATAAAAAAATTAACGTCTAAGCCAACAATATAACAAGATGATGGCTCCACGTTGCTGCATCTTCAAAACATCTCGTTCACCATGCATAATTTTGGAACATGTATTTCCTATAGACAATTATGAATCACTGTAAGAGAAGAAAGCAAGGCAGAGCAGAAAGAGGAAGACGAATAGTTATCAGAGAGAGAAGGTTACCACTCAACAAATTCCCCAATTGTATTCTCCCAATCTTCTATTTGATTCTTTGATCCTTGTGCTCCTTCTCACGTCCTTGCACTCTTGATCTGCCACCACGTGTCCCTTAGGCATAACAAACTCCTCAGAATTATTTTTGTTGTCATCATTGTCCAGCTCACCTTCCTTTTGACTTTCACATGTTACATTATGTTGCTAAAACACATGTCAACAAACAAAATATCTCATTAGTCATATATGTATAGTAGAATGAACAAACAAAACAGTTGCAATTAGATGTTGAAGGTTCCTGTGAGGAGGACTTTGGAATACATCTAAGTGGTTCAGTGAGATGAACTTTTGCATACATGTAGCATAGATGGAAACAAGCAAGTTGTAAAACCCACCTATAAGAGGTTTTATGTTGTGACGTAAGTGGTTCAGTGAGGATGACTTTAGCATACATGTACCATAGATGAAACAAGCAAGGTGCGAAACCCACCAAGAAAAGGTTTTATGTCTTGACCTAAGTGATTCATTCAGGAGAGCTTTGACATATATATATAGGTAGCAATTATGGAAACCACCAAAGTGTGAAACCTACCAAGAGGAGGTTTAATGTGTTTACTTAAGTGGTTTATTGAAGAGAACTTTGACATATATACATATAGCAAATATAAAAACCAGCAACATAAAATCCATCAAGAAGAGATTTTTTGTGTTGACCTAAGTTGTTCAAGGACGAGGACTTTGGCATACACACATGTAGCACATATACAAACCACAAAAACAACAAGGATTGAAACCTACCATGAAGTGATTTTTATGCTGACCTAAGTGGTTCATTGAGAAGGACATTGGCATACATGTAGCAGAGATGGAACCCAACAGCCTAAAACTACAAAAAGTGATTTTTATGTTGACCTAAGTGGTTCAGTGAGGATGACATTAACATACATGTAACATAGATGGAACTCATCAACCTAAAACCCACAAAAAAATATTTTTTTTTTATGCTGACCTAAGTGATTTATTGAGAAGGACATTGACATACATATAGCATAGATGGAGTCCAACAATTTTATAATTATAATTTTTTTCTTCCAATTTTAATTTAATATAAAAATAGAATTGCAAAATTATTATAATTTATTATGCCAAATTTAAATTTATTTATTTTTTAAAATTTAATTCATATTTTTATATAATTTTTTATTTAATTTAATCAACTAATAGTTACAATTTGTAAAAACTCTTTAAAAAACACAAAAAGAAAAACAACACAGTTGATGTAACATAAAAAACAAAAAAATAAAATAAAAAAAAAACACAATTGATGTAACAGTAGAAAAATAAAAAATAAAAAAAAAACACAATTGATATAACTGTAAAAAAAATAAACAAAAATACTATTTAAGGAATTAAAGCATAAAGATGAGAAAAATAAAAAAATAAAAAAAATGCTATTGAAGTAAAAAAAAGTCTATTTTTTAAATTAGAAATATATGTTATTACTAACAATTAAACAAAATATTAATTAGAACGTTAGTTTCATAAAACTTTTATATTAAACTAAAAACTGAAAAAAAAAATTAAAAGTAATATGACAAGGGGTAAAACATAAAAAAAAAAGTAAATTAAAACCTTATAAAATAACCTTACAACTAGAAATGACCCAATTAAAGTAAATGAAATTAAATCAAATCTTAATTCTAAAAATAATTTTCGTCGTAATATTAGTAAAATCTTCTTATAAGTCTTAAGAAAGCTACAAGCGGATCTCATTTAATCGAGTTTCATTAATGAACATTCAATAAGGTGATTCTAAATCATTAGTCATATTCATTGATGCATATTTATGATGTTCAAACTTGTTAATCCTACCTTCATTTGCATTTATGAGTTTTAACTTTTATGATACCACAAATTTGGGTTCACACTTATTATAATTGTTACTGAGACTATCTTTTAATGAAATATATAATTTTATTTGTTGAAATTTGAATTTCTTATATTTTGCTTTTTTATAGACATCACTAATGTTGTTGTTTAGTAATAATTTTTATATTAGTAAAAATTAAAATACTCTACTCACATTAAAAAAATTAAATAGTTTGAAATGTAAACAATTTAATATGATTATTTTTCAATCGAATGTTTTCTCGATTGAGATTCCTTTTATGAAATTAACCTATATTTTTCATTTTTCAGTTAAAATTGTAATCTTTTTTTTTTTGTTCGACCTTTTATGAATTTCAATGGAGATAAATTCAAAAATATAAATTTGTGTATTTTTTTTCTTCTAAAAAAAATCTAAAAGGGTTTAAAAGATAAAATAACTAACAAAACGAAAAAGGTGTAGAATGAAAGGGAAAGGGTAGTAGCGGCATATTTGAAGAAATTGAAAATCGAAAAGTCAAAAACCCGCGCTCTCTCCCATTTTTCAAAATGGAAGACGACCAACAATGGGAGCTCTGCAACGACGACGGCTTCGTCTTCAAGCGTAAGCGCCGCCGCACCGACGCTCCGCCGCCGGATGCGGCCGACGAATCGGCGGCGGACAACCTTCGGCGAGAGCGGAGGAAAAAAACCCTAGTCAAGCTCAAATCGAAGTACGAGAAAGAGATTCTTCACTGGGAATCATTGTCGAACACCTTGCGCGCACTTCAACAACGCACCAATAATCAACAACAGCAGCAGCAACGACTAAACCAAGCCCAATCCCTCCCTTCCACTTCCTCCTCAACCGATTCAGTCGGTAGCTCCCTCCTCCGCGACCTCCTATTGCAGGTAAAACCCTAATTCGCTAAATCTAGCTTCTACATGAAATTCTAGAGTTTACAATTGAATTGGATAGATTGTGGATGCGATAATGAGCTTAGTGCGTGCTGAATTGCACAGGTGGAAGCGCAGGAAGCGATAATTCGTGATGTGTCAAATTTATGCGACATAGCAGAAGCTGTGTGCGCTAAGAGAGAAGAACAGTTCAAACAAACCTTGTTTGATCTTCCAATTTGGGCATCACCGAACGACCTCATGGAAGCGCTATGTGATGATGATGATGATTATTGAAGCCGCTATTGCTTCGCACAATAGCGCAACCGATTTTATTATCTGTAAGTGTAACTCTGTAGCACAGTGATTTCGTGTAGATTAGGCATTTGGCAGAGTGGTAAATATATTTTTAGATTGATTGTGTTATGATGAATATTAAACCTTTTTAGGCTGATGAATCATGAGCATATATAGATATGATGAATTTATAAAAGGGAGGGGTAGTGGGAATCTGTGGTTTTGTGTAAAGTTCATTAATTTCTAGGATCTAATGCCGTTTTGTGATTGATTTCTTAGTTTCTCTCTTTTGAGTGTATGATAAACATTGCTTTTGTTTATCCTTACTACGGGACGACCTTCAAGGTATGATCATACCATGAATTTATTGTATGAGGCATCTGATGCACCAGTACTTCAATTTGTTTTTGTGTATCTATATACTTTAGGTTATATCATTGATACATATTGATGAGGTAGCCAAAGCTATGAAATATAGATACTTTTATGATGACAATTTTTAAAAAATGCGATTTTAATTTGGGTTCTCGCAACTTGTATATTTATTATGTTTAATAACTTCTATATATTTTTAAATATGTATAGTATGTTACTATTTGTATAAAATAACTGTATCTTAGTATAGACTCGTATTGTACTTGTATATCAGTGTGACGCCCTTGAAAATAGAATCTTTGTAGTTCTGTTTTTATTTGACTAGTGAAATTTAAGTATGGTTTGAAGTCATGAAACATTATAGACAAGTTAGGGATTAGAAGTTGAAAATAATTTAAGAAATGAAGTCACATTAAAGAAATGATGCATATTACATGTCCAATGAGTAAGTCTAATATAAGAAAATGGTACACTAAGCGTATTTATGGAAGCCCCTTGGTTTTAATGTAACGTCAATTAATCCTCCCAATACTTTGAGTTTGGTGTATTTAGAAAGGTCCAAATGTTTTTTCAAATACAGGATAGTTGGGTAGTAATGATGTACATTAATGTAATTTGGACAAATGAGTATAAAGAATCCTCTGAGATTGATGATGTGCACGTATTCCTTGGTCAAGCTTAGCCTCTTGGTTTCGACAATTATTGTCTTCTCTCAAAGCCACTTGTACAATTTTCCATCCACTTCTTGGATCATCCTTTGTGGGGCAAACCATATCCATAGTTTATCTAATGTGACATGATTAAATTAGTCTCTATTTGTTGTATCGTTGGAGATTTTTTTAGTGAACACCGTGTTCCAATATAAATCTTTAACTCAGGTTACTTCTTTGGAGGCATCTCCAGACAGACCCTTATCCTTTGACTGCAACTACAACTAATAAAATCAAACCGTTTTGATCCATACTGTCAAGCTTAAAAACATTCATTTGCACCGTTGCCAGAAAAGGATCACTCACACCTCTTTGTTTCTAAAGGCAGAAAGATATCAAGGAAAGAAAAGCAAAGCAAGTCTAGAAATCAAGAATCTAAAAAGTAAAAAAAAAAAAAAAAAAAAAAAACAAAAAAAAAAAAAAATAAAAAAAAAAAAAAAAAAAAAAGAATAACACGCAAAATGATAAGAATTTAATAACTTAAACTTTCCACACATTATTGAAAAGATTTGTCAAGCAACTGTCGAGCAATCCAAAAGATAACCGCATATATCTTTTATATATTCAATTATATTATTATTAATAATTGTGTTTTTATAATAAAATAAGTAAATTAAAATAAAATGTATTAAAATAGATTTTAATACTTAATAATAATTTTATTTTAATTATTTTAAAAAATAATTTTATATTAAACTATTTTAAAAGTTTATTTTGCAAATTAAATTTTAAATATATTAATATATAAAAGTTATTATATTACATCTACACTCTACTTTCCGACATTTCTTTTTCTTTTTACCCTCACCTCAATGATTTGAGAAAAAAAGAAAGAAAGGATAGATAACACTAAGAGAGAGAAAAAAAAATCCATGTACGTCAAGATATTGCACACACAATTAATTATGTCACTTTTTAAAAGGATATATCAAATATTATTTACACCATAATATATTATGAGTGTATAAATGATTGTATCTTTTTCTGTTCTTCTATTATAATAACAATAAAATAAAATAATGAATAACAAATAAAATTATATTATTTTTCATCTACATTCATTTTTTTCATTTAATATAAATAATCTAACTTCCAATTTTGTTTTCTTCTTTTTCTACTAACGTGTCATCCTCATCCTCTTATCTAGATAAAGCACGAGTCTTAGGATTAGCTGTCACTTCTCAACACTCTTGATTAACGAAAGTAAGTAGAAAAGAACAAATAGTTGCAACCCATCTTTTATTTCTTTTACTAAAATTTCTCCGATCATTGTGATCACACAACGGTTCACATTTAACTAATACAATCCACAATTTTCTTTGCAAAAATGTAAGTCAATCAGAAATTGATAAATCCAACTGGTATGAATGACATTATTTTATTTGTAAGGTTTTGAACTCGATTTCATTGAGACGAGAAGGAAATGGTTCAATAGGTTGTATCACAAATCCTGCTTTTTGACATTCATCCTCCAGAAGCTTCACTTGAGAAGTCCCCTCTGGACAAAATGCAACAACAGCTCCTCCGCTACCTGTAAATTTTGATGCAGCTCCAACCTTTCTAGCAACCTCTACCATTTTAATATTCAAATCTCCCAAGGCATCATCTCCAAACATTGACCTGTACGTCCCCCCAACAAACTTTTAAACAAACCCACAATTCCATTTTTTCATCATCAAATTTTGGTACACAGAACACATTAATTCCTCTGTAAAGACTTGAGATTTGCTGGGGGAGGACCCTACCAACTTCAGATGATAATTGGACGTGGCTTGTGGGGTCCAGTTGACTCCCCTGACTTTATATTAAGGTTGCAGAGAACTACTTTTCTTTGATCACTCAGTGTATTAATGCATTATTGAATCTATGGACCACCTCTTGTCTCTATTCCCAGATTAAAATGAATTAAACTTCTCCAAAAATTAAAATCAATTTATGTATTTCAACTTTTTAAAAAGTTAGACAGAGATAGTTTATGTACAAGTTAAGGCATATAAGCTTTTATTTTGGAAGAGTTAAGGTATATAAGTTAATTTTAACTCATGGAACATGTTTGATTTGTTTATTTTCTAATTTTCCTCTTATAGAGAAGTTTATCCAGACAAAGTTTAGAACACAGTATATATGTGGTGGTTGTAGTTTAGTGGGAGAAGAACCAATGACTTCAAGTAATGTGGTTTTTGTAATCATTGTACAAGTGTCAAAACTATACTCTTTGTAACTGCTATCTGTCAGAAACTAAATGGTCCAAATGCAGAGATATCCATATATGATGAGATAGAAAAAGTTGAATCACCTTCGCAGGTCAAAATTTTGATTCATGAGAGTGGCAAATTTGGAGTAGTCCTTTCCTACCAATGCAGTTTTTCCTTCTTCGGCAATATTGGCAACTGCATGCATTGAAGACACAATGAACTCATCACCATCAAGCCACCTCTGCCGTACTTTACTATGAACCTACAAAGTTCCCGTCACTCAAAATTTATTTCTATATTCAAAAAAATTAAGGGAATCTTCTAAATATAGAATTGAAAAGCCCACTCTTGTCAGAAGCACTGTCTTAGAACATCACTTTCTATCGCTACCTTCAACATACTTTTCATTATACCATATAGTGACTAACACATTGCATAAATCTGGCATATGAAGGCTAATTCAATATATCTAGAAACAATAATAATAAAAAAACAGATTTTCAAGAACACCAAAACATGCAAATGGGATGCTATAAAATTCAGTAAAAGCAAAGATGAAGACATTCCATGTCACTCATTGACTAACCTTTCCAGAATCACTAGGATTTTCCGCATAGATGAGATACAGAGGAGGAAGAAGACTCAAATCCATGGGTATGTAAATCCCATGACCCATCTCATCCATGTTATCTTTGCTAAAGTCCTACAAAACCAGAGCAAGTAAATTCAGCAAAATCAGTACCTAAACATAATCACTATTAGTTGATTATACAAAAATTTTAAGTAGCACCAATCATAATCCTGAAGTTGCAGGCAAATAAACGCGGTTTAAGAGAGTCCAAAAATCTTAATATGGCAACCAAAACCGCCATTGCAGACTGTCTCTGAAATTCCTGAGTCCAGAACGTTATATTCATGATTGCAAACCTTTTCTTTTCTCTTTTCAAATTCCTGTTTCTTGCAACCAAAATCAAGACTTTAAATCTCTTAAAAAATCTTGCTTTTTCGTCAAAATCACGATGATGAACTGTTTCCAAAAATCCCTGATTGTGAAAAATGAAAAGAAAGGAACAAAACTGCAGTACCATGTAAACTAGTCCACCATAAACCTGCGCAACCCGATCCTGAAGACCAGCGACAATTCCGAGTTCTTTCTCAGCAGCGAGTATGAGGTTGGGTCTGATCTCCACCTTCACAAGCTCCCTCACTCTGAAGAAATCCAGCAAACAGTTCAACGCAGCACACACAATCGCGCTGGATCCCGAGAGCCCAGCCTGAACAAACGAAGCAAGAAAACACGATAAACGAAGGAAGCAAACGGAAAATACAGAACAAGAGCACGTGCCTGGCGCGGGATATTGGTGTCGTAGGAGAGCGTGAAATTAGCGTCGGCGAGCTCGATAGCATGGTCTCTGCAGTAACCGTAGAACACTTTGCAAATAGCCATAAGCAATCGCACACCTCCATAGTAGCCCTGCGAGTTCAACCTCGAAACCTGAAAGTGTATGAAGATGAAGATGAAGGTGCAATCTTGAATGGAATTTGAAGGACCCAATGGAATGAGAAACGAAAGAACGGTTACCAATTGCGGGAGCGATGAGAATTGGACGAGATCGTGAAGAGGGTGGGGCTGAATGACGAGCTCCTCCGAGGGGCGGAGGGTGACGGTGGCGTAGAAGTTTGCAAGGCTAAACGATATCATTTTGCCGTAATAGACGTCGCTTGGGTTGCCCAGTAACCCCACCCTCGCATAGGCCTTGTGGGTTATCACGTCTCTCTCATTCACCATGATCACTTCTCTTCTTCAACGTTTTTCTCTCCACAATCGTCTCAAAGTTGCCACCTTTTTCCGATTTTTTTCTACTTTTCTTCTCTCTCCTCTTTCTTCATATTTATACCCTCTTATGCACCAAAAATCTCAAATAACTATGAGGGAAAAAAAGAAAAATCTTTGAATAAAAGGGTCAAACTAACCAATACTATCACCTTACATATTGTTATATTTATGGAAATTTTATTTTTTTATAATATATTTACATTCCATTGATTAATTAAAAGCAAAGGGACATTTTCTTTTTCATATTTTTGAAGTCCTTTTCTTCTGATCTACACTCTTTAATGTATTCATCTATTATCGTATGCTTTAAATATTCAGGACAACACTATAGTTTCATTGACTTTGCCGTTCATATAAAACAAAAAAAAAAATATAAGATTTATTGAATGCAAGTTAAAAGTGTTTTTCAAAATTCATGTATTGAAATAGACTTGGAATTTATATATAAAAAAAACATTTACAAAGAAAAAGTAAACTAAAAAAAGAGTGTTTTGAGTTTGTGACAGTGACTCGACTCCTTCCGCGGTTTTACTTTACCAGCTGAATGCCACCCATTCAATGATGAATACGCGTTGAGTGGCGTTGCAGGGATTAAATAAAATAAAAGAAAATGAAATAAAGGCAATTTCTTTTATCTTCCACAACCTTCTTTTCTTCATTTCTCAATCTGGGTGGTTAACTTTCTCTCACTTTTCAACCTCTTTTTTCCATTCGCATAAAAAATGGAAGCTTTTGTTTTTAGATATTGTTGTTTTCTCCTTTCTAAATAGTTTTCTGCTGACAAGGCCTCTTCTTTTGGATCTTTGATTTGATTTCTTTCTTTTTCTAACTTCTGGGTTTGTTGTTGAGTGCCTCCTTACATGTGGGGTTTTATTCTTTGCCTCCCAAACGAAGGCAAGTGTCGATTTTTTTTCCTATTTTTTAATGACCCATGTTCCTGATTTTGGGGATAGGAGTGTGTTGGGAAAGTCGCCTTTGGGGTGTGCTAAAGTCTAGCCTTTTTTCCTCTTCGTAGGGGTTATAGCTTTCTTGCATGTTGTTATGCAACTGGTTCTTAGTTCATTCCAGTTAAGGGTCTTTTCTTGTAGTTGGTTGGTGTGCTTCCACATGTGTTACTGTGTAATGCAGAGAATGACATGCTAGATAGATTCACATTTTTTTTTTGAGGAAAACCAAGGAAAATGGGATCTGGCAACGAGGTTCACTCAGTTGAGGAGTTCAATTTGGAATCCAAGTGGCTTGTAGATGCTAGACAACTGTTTGTTGGTCCGAAAATTGGAGAGGGTGCTCATGCCAAAGTGTATGAAGGAAAGTAAGTCAAACCTATTTCATCGTGTATTTTAGGAATCTATATTTGGAATCAGTTTTTGCTTTGAACCCTTTTACACTAAAATTTCTAATTCAACTTTCTTTTAAATATTTAGTGCGAAGTTTGGTTTGACTTATAAGTCAGCATTAATATGCTTCTTCTCCTTTCATCTGTATTTGCATCCAATTTCACACTCATGGGTTGTACATTATCTGTTTGGAGAAATAAACATTCTGTGTCCATTAGATACAGTTATTTACTTGTTGAATTGCTATTGCAGATATAAAAATCAAAACGTTGCTGTTAAGATCATCAACAAGGGAGAAACCCCGGAAGAGATTTCAAGAAGAGAGGCTCGGTTTGCCAGAGAGGTTGCTATGTTGTCGAGAGTTCAACACAAAAATCTGGTTAAGGTTGTATATTAATTTTTGACAAGGTATAGTTAGTACTTAGATCATGTTGGTATTGATGGACTTGAAAAAGTTTTGTCTCATTGAAGGTACTATTGTTGGTTTGATTCCAGTTTATTGGGGCTTGCAAAGAACCTGTCATGGTTATAGTAACTGAACTTCTATCAGGTGGAACATTGCGCAAATATCTCTTGAATTTGCGGCCAAAGTGCTTGGATATGGCCATGGCTGTTGGATTTGCTCTTGATATTGCCCGAGCAATGGAGTGTTTACACTCCCATGGCATCATTCATCGCGATCTTAAACCTGGTATGTCTATGCAAATGTTGAACTTAGTGGTTTTTGTTTGAGTTTTAGCTTGTATCACTTAATGGAAAAGGTTGTAACTTACATTTGGTGGAATTTACATCCTGTTTCAGCTACATGTTTCCTTTGTACATGCTTCATTAGTTGATCTTTCAAGCAATTTTAAAAATGATTGGCAATTTGGCATCTTTTCGTTGTTGATCACTACACTACCTGCCTCTTTTGTTTTGATGTTTGATTGAATTGATCTTGATGGAACTAATTTAGAACTGTTGAATGCAATGAAGTTATGTAGCCATATTAGTCTCAACCATAGATTTATATTGAAAGGTGTGTTTATCTTTGGAAATGCCATTGTTGGTTTTTCATTGCCACAATCCTTGTCATTGTTATATCTATTATATACAACCAGGCTTTACTCTGGGACTCTGGTATGTGAGTTTTTAGTCCATTGTTGTCTCATTATAGAGTCCAATCTTTGATGAAACGGTCTATACAATCCCTTGTTAGGCCATATTTCTGAGCTATTGAGTTTTGGTTGAGATGATGGTGAATATGCTATATAAGAAACAAATCTGAAAATTAACATACAATTGGCAGTACTATCTAGCAGTGTTGCCATACAATCTGCTCTATATATCAAAGAAAACAACATAGTGTTGATAACTTGCTTCTTTCCTTTGCAGATAACTTGATCTTGACAGCTGATCATAAGACAGTTAAACTTGCTGATTTTGGTCTAGCCAGAGAAGAATCCTTAACAGAGATGATGACTGCTGAAACAGGAACATATCGTTGGATGGCTCCTGAAGTACGTCTTAACTACTTTAAACTATGAACATCTATAGATCTTCCAGTTTTGTGTTTTGTAATTTATCGTTACTATGTATTTGGTGGCAGCTTTACAGCACTGTTACTCTAAGACAAGGTGAGAAGAAGCATTACAACCACAAGGTGGATGCCTACAGCTTTGCAATAGTGTTGTGGGAACTCATCCATAATAAGTTGCCCTTTGAAGGCATGTCTAATCTACAGGCTGCATATGCAGCTGCTTTTAAGGTAGATTTATAGTTACTTTATAATACTTCTGATTAAGGTCATAATCAACCATAAAAAAAAGGACCTTTTCATCATTTTTGTTTCTTGGCCTGAGTAGTCTAATTTAACTGTTTGCATTTCAGATTCATAAACACCGCATGAGAGAAACTGCACTTTTTTAGACATGTCATTAGGCTATCATAATACATTTATCTCTTATACTGGTATGATTATGAGTATGACCAGGGATTCATGACTTAATTATTCAACTATTTCAGAATACAAGGCCAAGTGCTGAAGACCTTCCTGAGGATTTAGCTCTGATTGTAACTTCATGTTGGAAGGAAGATCCAAGTGATAGACCAAATTTCAGTGAGATCATACAGATGCTCCTTCGGTATCTCTCCACCATTTCACCACCAGAGCCGGTTGTTCAACTGCGGATGACTTCATCAGACAATGTGGTGTTGCCACCAGAATCTCCTGGTACAAGTGCATTAATGCTTGGAAGAGATGACTCTGGAGAAACCTCAACAGCCAAAGCTGAAGACAGGCCTAAAGGGTTTTTCTTCTGCTTTAACCAGTGTTACTGAGTCCTCAAAACACATCACTTTGTCTCTGGGGTGTTCCAGATCATAGTTAGGAAAACTAAATAAAACCACATTCACAAATTGTAAGCTAGAATCTTAATAACAAAATGTCTACTGTTATCAGATACTGAGTTCAGTAGCAAGAGCAGCAGCAAAGAAAGTACCTTTGCTCTCAAGAAGAGTTCTTGGCAAAGCCCTCTTGAACAATCATGTTAACTTTCTTCTGACTGATGATAAGCAGAAGCTTCTGGGGTTAAGGTTACTGAGATGTAATGAAATGTCATTGTAAAGCAAGGCTCGTCCAAAGGCCTTTATCTCTTTCTTGTTCATGTACGTGACATGGATAACCAAAACTCAGGAGAGGGGAAATGTTTGCATTGGCTTTCATGTGTTGCATTCATGGAACCAAAACTGATGCATCTATTTGCAATGAATATAGTATCAAGATCATAGCAAGAAGAACTGTTTTTTCTTTATACTTAATCACACTTTATATTACTAAAACAAACACTAATCACACTAATTATTTTATAAGGTTACTTTTATGTAAAAAAGACATATTTACATTAATTAACCTTGTAATTTGTTTACATTAATGACAGAATTAAACTCTTCAATTTGAAGTTGACATGGGTCCTACACGTTTCCAGAACTGTCCTATAACAGCTCTACGTACGTCACAGCATGGCATCATTAATATTATTCATTAATAACAATCAATCTTAAACTACATTATAGTATAAAAAAAATCTTAAATTACATTAACTTGGGAAACAAGTTAGTCACTGAGGATAGTTAGGTAATTTTACCGTAATTTCTGTTTGGCTCGCATTTCGGAGCGACAAGACCGTAACTTCCGAAGCCAAGGCTCGGACACCTTCAGTCAATAGTGGGTCCCACTCAACTTCCAGGTTCATTGTGCTTCCGAAGTACACAACCCAAAATAAAAAAATTTATTTATTTAACTCAAAATTATATAAGCCTGGCTCTTCATATTAATGCATTAAAAAAAGTTAAGAATATTTTTATTTCAATTTTAAGATTATATATATATAAAGCATTGACTACGAATAGATATTTTTGTTCTTGCAATGAAATTCACTACGTTGTCCACTCACCCAAGTAAACTACTCTTACACCTTATAAACTCGCAACTCAACCCATTAAACGCGTCTTTATCTTTCTCATCCTCTTCTCTAACCATGGCTAGGTGAGCTTAATGTTTAGCATTAGAAAATTGCGATGCAAGTTGCATAATTTGCGTGCAAAGTTTTCAGCTTTGGTTTCTTCTTCACACCCCATTTTCACATTTCGGTTGTGTCTTCTTCTTATGAATGTCTGGTTTGTGGGTCGGGGTCCCTTTGTTGAGTTGATGAGGAAGAAACGCTTTTTTCTTCTCTGGGTGGTCATGTTTCGGAAACTTGTGTCAGAGAAATGTCCCCTTGCTCGGTTTTTGTAGGTGCTTATTTTAGTAAAATAATCGGTTAAGTAAGGTGGTGTACTTTGTAGGGTGTTACATGATTACATCACATGGTTGAGTTGAGGTTTGGCTTTTGTGGTTGGTGATTTGACGGCGATGGTGTTGGTGTATAACATAGTGACATGTTTGGATTTTTTTTGAATTCCATTTATGGAGTGATTGTTAGCGGGTACAGTGTGACATTCTCATTTGGAGTTTAGTGTGTGCTGCTTAAGTTGGAAATACTTGCAGTTTCTTTCTACTACTAGCACTGCACTGTGGAAAGAAACACTTGTGGAATGCCAAATTTGTGGCTTTCTGGGTGGTAAATACAATCACTTTTCATATAGATGCCATCATGTGAAGTAGTAGGATATTTACCTTATGATGCATGCACTCGTACGATGGTTGAGGGATGATTAGGTTTGATCTCTGGATACTTATGGAATGATATATTTGGAGAGGTTACTCCTTTGAATAAATCTCAGTTTAGAAGGATTAGTGCTCTTCTATGGCCGGCTGGAGAAATAAGAAAAACATGAACTGAAAGAAAAGAAAATGATTAGTGGTGGAAAAGAAAGTTTGTTCTATTTTAAGCGTTGTGTTCCCAAAATTTCTTTGATGCTTTCTGCATGTTTTTCTTCATTTGTCCCTGTCTCTGTTTGTCTTTTATCATTGACATTGTTGATGTTATGAAACATCCTCAATATCATCATAAGAGACATAAAATTTCCCTTCTGAGTCATCTTGTAAATAGTGTATTCAAAAGCTTATTCGGTTGAGTCGTTCTTGTGAACTACTGATAACTTCAGTTTATTTTCTCATAACCATAACACACACACACACACCAATATGTGTGTGTATGTATATATATATATATATATATATATATATATAACTATAACATGAAGTTCTTCAGGTAAACGATGTGCGATTTTGAAGTGGTGACTTTGTTTTGCAGGAGCTGGCTTGATGACGATGGAGGATTTGCAAGGGAAGAGAAAAATACTACTCTGACAGCTGCTGATCAAATGAAGGACTGTGAAAAATATCGTGAATGTCCCAAATGTCATTATCATACTAATAACAGTGATGTACGTCATAATTCAACATCTACTTAATCGCAGATCGTGTAATGGTTTTCAAATTCACACATACATGAAATTAGAAAAAAGTGCTATAAGGCTACACCTTTGTTTTAGTCTAATAAATCAATTCAAGTCCTTAAAGTTTGCAGACTTTACCTGTGTACCAGGATTAAATTCTAGAAACAGTTCAGGTTTCATGGATATTCATGCATGAGTTGGTGGTTTTTTAAAGAAAAACTCGCTAATTAATGATTGGTATTTCAATACATTCATGAATTGTCATGTGGATATAATATTGAGAATTGATGTTCTTATCCATGATTGGTATTATTTACTTTATACTTTATCCAAGAATTACCTTATTGCATAATTTTCATTAGGAACATTTGTTTCCCTGTGCAGGTTTCTCATGAATGGCCTGGCTTTCCTGTTGGTGTAAAGTTTGTTCCTTCTGATATTGAGCTTTTAAAGCATTTGGAAGCAAAGTGTTGTGTTGGAAACAGAGAGCAACACGTGTTTATTCATGAGTTCATCCCAACTTTAGAAGGGGAGCAAGGTATTTGCTACACTCATCCAGAAAATCTTCCAGGTAACGGTTTTCTGACCCTTTAAAATGCTTTTAACATTTACCATTTTGTTCTCAAAACATTGAGTAATGGAGTAGTATTGAACCTGCCAAAGACCTCAAAGAAGCTACCTAAACACTTCCTTAATATGATAGTGAGTGAAAGATAATGATCCTTGGTTGAATAGGTTGAATATAAATATTCAAGATGGACCAAAGAAAAAGAAACGATATCAGATCATTATGTTTCCCTTGAACACATTCTCTGAATATTTTATTGCTGTTTTGTTTCAGGTGCTACGAAAGATGGGAATAGTGTCCATTTCTTTCACAAAACAGTTAATGCATATGCTACTGGGCGAAGGAAACGTAGAAAGATTCATCATGAAGATGGTTTGAGTGAGGAGCATGTTCGTTGGCACAAGACTGGGAGGACCAAACCTGTGATGGATGATGGAGTTCATAAGGGCTATAAGAAGATCATGGTCCTTTATGTAAGATCTAAGGAAGGGTCCAAGGCATATAAAACCAATTGGGTGATGCATCAGTACCATCTAGGGAGTGAAGAAGAGGAGAAGGATGGTGAATATGTGGTTTCAAAGGTATTTTATCAGCAGCAGAAGCACACTGAGAAGAATGAGGAGAATGCAGTAGTTGAAGATTCTAACATAGCAGCACAAGCAGGTCCAAGCACTCCAAAACCAAATCCCCCTACTCGACCTTGCACAGTCAAATGTGATGACAATTTTGATGAAGATGAGCTTCAGTCATTCATCCAGGTGTGTGGTTACTTTTTATGCATCTATAGCTGTTCATGATGATTATCTTAACTTTGAGACTAATAATAAGCTTGTACCAAATGTAAGTGAAAAAAAGGACAATCTTTGGATGAAATTCTAAAAGTTAACATCAACTTATATAACTTCGTTTTAAAAAGGTTATAACAAAATTAAGAGAAATATTAGATATAGTTCTTCTATTATACATTTTTTGATCAATAATATTCTTCTCTCCTTTTTCTAGCAATTAACCTCCACTTTGAATGACACTGCAAACAAGTTGGTTGCACCTGGAAACAATAATGATTATGCATCATCTGAAGTTTCTGTTCTGGAGACCCTGGAATTGGAAACTTCTCCAGATTTTGATCTTTGTGTAAGTATAAACTCACTCTTTTAGAGTTCTCCAATGAGTTGTTGACAGCCTCTCATTGCTCTTTGATTCTGATTTGCATGCAGAATTTGCAATTTGGCTCTCAAGACAGCACCCTTGGGTGGATGGACAAGCTATAAGGTGTTGCTTTGAAGCAACTCTTGGTTATGACCCTTAGTGTTCTGGGAAACAGATTAACCGGTTGCAACCATTTTTACTATTCCTACATAGTGCATAAAGCTTAAACTGTCATTATGTGGTGCTCACAAGCACAAAGTTTATGGCTGTATCATGTTTCTGCACTGTTGTAACTTGTATATGCTGTCATAAACCATTATTCTGAAGCTGCAAATCTAAAAGTTGACTAGCAAACAAACAATTCAACAATTTGTTTTCCAAGTTCATTGGTTGAATGTGAGAATTGTTTTGGATTTGTTAAATTACTATGTAGAAGTGCCTCATTGTTCTTGGTAATGCTATGTTTGCAAGTTCATGCAGTTTCTATAGAAAACTTCTCAACAACTCAGGAGAAGAAATTAGGAAAATATATCAAATTTTCAGGTTAAATATATATATATATATACACACACACACACGTTATACATACGATAAAAATCTAAATATATTTTTGAATAACTTTTTTTATATTGAATCAGCTAGTTAATAATTTATTATCTTTGTAAATACTGACTTTTAAGCTTTGTGTTTTTATGAACGTATACGTATTCATCTAGTTCATAAACTATTTTATTTTTTTCAAATACACTCTAGGATTATAATTTTTTTACCAATTTTATAAAGGAAATAGGCTTTTGTTTGCAAGCAATTTTTTGAAAACTTATTATTAAAATTTAGTAACTTATATTTTGTGATTAATTTTTATTTGACACAATAGATATCTGAATATAAAACTTATGTCATAAATACTTATAATTATAACAGCAGTTGATTCTTTAAACATTTCTTCTCAATTAATCCAAACACAAACTCACTTTATTGTCAAACTTAAAAAAGAAACACACAAACGTTTTATTTTCTTTGTGAAAAGCAAAACACTCGAAATTCACATCATGCTATTTTGCCAATGACATATTTCATTGAAAGAAAAAAAAAATACATATAACAGTTTCTTTATGTTTAGTTAAAGAAAATTGAAAATAAATAAAAAGCTTTTCTTTTCTCTACATTTTGTTTCCCTTTTGTCTTTCATATGTTCTAAAGAAAAATAGAAAAACAAATTATAGGTGAGCAAAAGATCTATTAGATCTGGTATACTTCATTAGTCCAATTTATTATATGTCTAAATAGTTATATTGAAATTAAATCCAATAAAAATAGTTTAAATTTTCATAATTTTAAAATCTAAATAATTGGATTGGAATCTAAATTCATATTTTTTAACAAAGAAATAGTTTTTAGGTTTATAACTAAGCTCGGTACTAACTTTAAAACTGGTATTTTTAAATTTATTTTAAAACTAAAACAATTTTAAATAATTTAAAACTAAATATAATAAATAAATATTAAAAATGTTATACATCAAATATGTAAAAAAAATAGCAGACTCCAAACTATATTCAACATAACAATAAGTAATATGATAATGTAAAAATTCAAAAAATAATTATATTTAATATCAAACATCTCTATATAAAACTTATATAACATATATAAGTGGATATAATTTATTTAAAAATATATTAAATATGGTTTATAAAATATATATCTTTTATGTATATTTAACTTAATTCAAATTTTATCAGTATTAATAACTTGAAAATAAATAAAAAATTAGATAGTTAATAAAAGTGTATATATATATATATATATACACACACACTACAGTTACATTATATCGATTTAACATTTACCATCGTTTATATATTTCGATTTTATCATATATATTTTTTTTTAAAGTTGTTATTAGATTAAAAGTTTCATTTACATAAATCATATATACAAAAGTTTACATTGATTTAAAATTATTTGATACCTTATGTATATATTAAAATTAATTTAATATATTTTAAAATATATTAAAACACGAATAATTTGATCACTTTAATATTATTATTTAATTTAAATAAAATTGATATGAATAATTACAATCAAACAAAATGATAAATTAACGTGTGAATCAATAAGATTAATGTTTTATATAAAATTATTTATGATGTAACATTTGATATAAGCTACATTGGTATAATTTAACTTATATTTTAATTACTTTTTACATTCTAAACTACTTTAAATTTAATTTTTTTAAATATAATAATTTTAAAATCGATCAAATCATTTATAAACTTTCAAACATTTTTTTTTTTAAATATGAAGTTGGATTTGAAATCCAACATATATATTTTAATATATAAAAATTCAATCTATTATTTAAAATATAAATTTAAGATTTAATTTGAACTAAATTATAAATTGGATTTTTAAAAATTAATGCTGGTCCAAAAATATATATGAAGAGAGAATAACTAGGGCGTGTTTGGGGGCCAAAATCCGAGTCTCCAAAGTTCAAAACCCTGCTTTTCTTCTTTGGCCTATGCCCATGTTAAACCCAGAAACCAGAAACGCGAATTGTGGCTGATTTCTGATCGAAGGAAGACAAAGCAACAATGTTTGGTGCCAGGAATCTTCAAAGACATTGCTTCAAACCCCTTTCTTCTCTGATTCAACTTCAATCGTATGTTCTTTTCCCTCTATCTCTCTATTTACCAACAAATGCTTAAACCCTTTTACTCTCTCACATCAAAGTTCACATCTTTACTTCACTCGCCAACAAATCCTCTCGCTTTGTTTTTAAACCAATTCGTGTGAACTTTACTTATTTTGATTGAACAGAGAAGAAAAATCTTTTTTTTTTTCTAATTCTTTTATGTACCCTGATGCTATTTGATCAGAAATCACTCTGTGTTTTGTGTTTGTGTGTTTTAAGGAAAAGGGGTTGATTGTGATTTATTTTTGTTCAGAAATGTTGTGCCTTTAGCTCACACACCTGAGTGCAGCAACATTGTTAAAGTTGAAGAGGCATGCCATGGAGTTGGTTTGTCTTGTTATGTCAAGCAGTTGAATCTTTTGAATGGATCATTGTTGTCCAGAGCAATGTCAACTTCCAAAGGAAGGAGTATGCGCAGCAAGGTGGAGAGGCGAATGCAGAAAGAGTCTGGTAAGACTTTGAGGGAGATTCGGAGAGCGAAAAAGTTGAAGAAGAAGCTAATGACTGAGGAGGAGAGGCTCATTTACAATCTCAAAAGAGTGTGTTCTCCAACTATCTTTTCCTTAACTGTTTTTTTGGTTTAATTTGTGATTCTTATTTGAGTTCATCTAATGTTATGTGCTGGAACAAGTGTCTGAGATTTGTGTTAAAATTAATTATATGGTTTCTGAATTAGAGATGAGAGACTAGTTATTAGCACTATATGTTTGAGATGAGAGAGACCTATATGTTTGAATTAGAGGAAGGGGGGAGTACTACTTAAGATTCTTATTGTTCTTCATTTAAGACATTGAATCTTCCCAATCAACTTTAACTTGTTTCGTCTTGGTTAATTCTCTGGCTTTGATTGTGTAGTTATTAGCACATAGACTGATAATCATGATATGCAAAATTTCAAATAATGATACCTCATGTTTTTAACTTAATCTTGTTATAAGTGCTTGTTATATAAACATTTGGTTAAATCTTATTCTCCTACCTTCCAACTTTTGTAGGCCAAGAAGAAAGTGGCATTGCTTCTACAAAAGCTCAAGAAGTATGATCTACCAGATCTGCCTCCTCCTCGGCATGATCCAGAGCTCTTAACACCTGAACAGCTTCAGGCATTTAAAAAAATTGGATTCCGGAATAAGAACTATGTTCCGGTCGGTGTTCGTGGTGTCTTCGGAGGGGTTGTGCAAAATATGCATCTCCATTGGAAGTTTCATGAGACTGTGCAAGTTTGTTGTGACAACTTCCCCAAGGAAAAAATAAAAGAAATGGCTACAATGCTTGCTAGATTGAGTGGGGGGATTGTCATAAACGTTCATAATGTGAAAACAATCATTATGTTCCGTGGAAGAAATTATCGTCAACCCAAAAATTTGATACCTATTAACACCCTTACAAAGAGGAAGGTAGGCTTGCAATTATATATTCCTCATTTGGCTGCACCACTCTCTGTCTGTATCTAAATAGCTTGCCTAAGGCTATACCTCAGAATCATGATCTGTGATGTTTATGGGCCAATATTGTTCATTATCATGCAAAAAACAAATTATATTTGCCTCTTAATTGTAGCTGTCTTGGTAAAATTACTCCCGCTTACAAAAAAAAAAATCCCTAGAACAATGTAAGGGAAGAAAGTTGAAGACAGTTTGCTAATGACAAACGAAATGAAATGCTTTTGTTTTATTGATTGCGGTTACATGAAAGCTTTTATGAGAATATAGCTAATATGGTTAGCTTAACTGCTCTAACTTGCTTGGTATTTTTTTTCTATCTTCTGATTGTTTTTGAAAAATCATTATTTTTGGTCATAGCTATTTACATACTATTCAAAGAAGTTGATATTTGAGGAGGTAATGTCTTTGTTCCTGTCATTGCATACAGGCTCTATTCAAGGCCAGATTTGAGCAAGCTCTTGAATCTCAGAAGCTAAACATAAAGAAAATAGAACAGCAGCTTCGACGGATGGGAGTAAATCCTGAGGATCCAGCTGCCATGGCTAGCATCCAGAGAGTGGCTTCCACATTCTTCAATGCCATCGACAAGAAAGAAGGAAGTCCTTATGTCTTCCGTGAAGGTAACCAGTCAATAATAGAACCTGCTGCAGATTTGGAAGAGTCAGAGCCTAGCGTTGATAGTGATCAGGAAGAGCTTGATCGATTCATTGCTGAGATAGAGGATGCAGCAGATAAAGAGTATGAAATTGAAGAGGCAAAAGAAAAAGAAGAGTTTGGTAGAATTAGATACTGGAACAGAGAAGAATTTGGTGGAAGATACAAAAGATCAGATGCATCTAGAAACGATGACCATGATGTTGAGGCTAGCGGCTCAAGGGTTTGGCAGAGTAGGCAACCGAAGCGCCATGCTATCGATAGTGATGATGAAGAGAATGCTCATTTTGATAATGACGATGATGACGATGACAATAATGAGTGGCATTTCAATAATGTCAATGAGGCTAATGATCTAGACAGCAATTCTAATGGATCTGAGGGAAGTAGAGGAAGGTTCAAGGAAAGTAGGAGGAAGAGAGAAAAGCAGAATAATCCTGAAATGGGACAACACCGAGATAACCGAAGTGCAAATAGACATGCTGGAACTAAATTTAGGAGCAATGTGAGCATGGAAGAGTCTGAGTCTGAAGGCATGCTTAGTGATGTTGAAAATGCAATGTGGGAGTCTGAGGATGAAGAGAATAATCACTCAGGACATTTGAGAGAGTTCAGTGGCAATAATTACAAGAGTAGTAGCAGTGATGATGAGTATACACATCAAGCAATGAGAAATGAGAGTGGTGTGAAGAGTCATAAGGGTAAGGTTGGTGATTCTGCTCAATATCATAATAGTTTTGGTGCACCAAAGAGTTTGAGAGGTAAGCATGGAGTTAAGAAAGTTGATTCTGAATCCATAGATGAATTTAGCGGTTCAGAAAACTGGCTGTGGCCTTCAGATGCTGAAGAGGACACTAGGGATGAAGGAGACTACCCTACAAAACAAAATAGTAATGTGATCAAAAGTGATATACCTAAGAGGAGAACACCAAAAGAGGCAGATGAGGCTTGGGACAGTGATTAGTCCAGTAAATGCTAGACCTCATTGCATTGTGGTATTGTTTAGGTCTTTTATTCCTGCACTCAAACAGTATCATGCAAAATCTGTTCCAAAATGCATGGGAGGTCTCACAAGAAAATTGTAAAAGGAGGATTCTTGAAACACCCAGTGATTGGTCCAAAAGGAATCTTGAAATGAACCTCAATGCAGCCCTTTTATTCAGTTCTCACAGGGTATCTTTTTCTTACCACTGTCACATGTTATCTGCATAAATCCTCAAGTAATTGCTAGCCTACTAGTCATGTGATGTATGTGGCTTATTCTTGGTGGTGTTTGAAGCCTCAGAGTTTGACTATATGAAGAAGAAAATTGTTTTATGGCATTTTTTATTGAATTAATCAATTGGAATTGAAAGAGATGCGGGTATGATTATTTATTGAAAGGTACATATCAGTATATCTTAGCTGTCTCATGGAAGAAAAAAAGAATGGAAAAATAATGTAACTCAAAATCAATCTATGTATTTTAGTTCTGGATAAGTTAAATGAACTTAATTAACTTTATCTTGTGTGAAAAAGATTATTCCACTTAAATATGTTTCTATTTTTTGAGTTTAGAGATAATTTGGTTTTAATCTCTGAAAGTTATAATTGATTGTCTGATCTTTGTAATTTGAAAAAGAAGAATCTGATAGAGGCATTAAATGAAAGGGCAGTTTACATAATTGAATAATGATGGTTATTTAGGCATATGCCTTTTCAAACTAATTCATGCTCCTAAGAAAAAGACACTTTTAAATGTATCTGTCACCATGCAATGCAGTGATCATCTGCTGCACAATTTCTACAAAATCACGAAGTCTACCTATAAAAGTAAGTGGTGGTCTGCTCTACAGAAGTTTCGCAATAAAGGGTGTTTCATTTGATTTTATTCTTACTATATTGATTTTGCGTGACGTATACTTTTGGTTTTTAAGACTTTTCCAGAAACTTGTTTTTTAGTTTAAAATCAAATAAATTTATTCTTTTGTTCTTTTATCAATTTTGCCACTTGAAATTCTTACATGGTCATTTTTTAAAGAGAATATTGTAAGCTAAATTGGATAAAATATTTTATTAAAGAAGTATTAATTAGAACATCCAATTTAATATAAAAGGCTTAAATATGTTTTTTTAGGTTAAATTAATGAGTTTTGATTTGATTCCTACAATTTTTTGTTTTCCTTCTTCAAAAAAAATTCAAAATTACTGTCTAGTTTTTATAAAATGTATAAATTTTGATTTTAATCCCTGCAAAATATATTTATTTCTCCAAAAGTTTTAAATATCTATTTTATTTTTTGATATTCATTTTAAGATAGATAAATAAAATTTATTTTTAATGTTTAAAGAGTTTTCAACAATATTATGATATGTATAAATGGGAATTGTCACTTGACTTTCTTTTTTGAACACATAAAAGTTAAATATTATAATAATACTAATAATAAGTAGTAGTAGTAGTGACTTTTCTGACAAACCAAAATCAAAAACAAAATTTCAAGGACACTAAAATCAAAATGTACTTATTTTACAGAAACTAAAAAAATCAAAATCCATATAAAACCACTGTATAATATCTTGTAAGAATCTTCTGTCTTAATCAATCTCCACTAAAATCTGTAAATTTTAAAATATCAGGATGAAGAATGAACATTTAAGATTTTTCAACGAAAGAGAGAAAATGTTTATAATTTGAAAACTAAAAGAAGCACTTAAATTGCATAAAATAGAATTGAGATATTTTTTAAGATAATAATGATCTGCCACATAATTTGATTGGAAGAAATAAAAAACCTTGAGGTGTGGAAGAAAGACTGACAATGTAGCATAGAAAATTTGACTCATTCACCAAAATTTAAAATTATGACTGAGAGTGAGATAGTGATGGAAATAGAAGGGTTGCAATGCTTATTTGTCCACTAATAATCAATTGGGGCGGTGGAAAAAAAAAAGATTCCTAGCTCAAATGCATCATCCCTTCACATTGTTTTCAAATTCTTAAACACCTTTTATTCATATCAAACACAAATCTTTTCATTAGAATTCAACTGGATCCACCAGTTCAGTTAGCTTAGTTAAAAATCAATTAATACAAGAATTGGTTTAATAGTATTTTTTAATTTAATTTCTTGAGTCACTTCTGAGTCAAAATGCAGGCTATGACACCCTTTTAAGCAGATGTGGAAGCTCTAGTAAACCATGCTAAGGAAAGCATTGTTGAAGAGTCAAACACACAATGGATTTGACAGTTGAAAAATACACCACTTAGTGGCCATCTTAATCTTGAGACTTGCTCTTGAGTCTTGCTCGAGTCTTGGGTGGTGGGGACTCAGATGAGTTCCTCCAAGTCTTTGGAAATGAAAAAAGATATAAAACGTCAATTGCCTAAGAAAATTATCCTACAATTGGCACAGCTCAGCCAAGTCAATGAAGTCCACTCACTATACAAAATTCAAGACTCGTTTACCAAAAAACAAAGAAATAAAATTAGCCACAAGAAAATCTATGGAAAAGGTTTTGATACCTTATTGTTGGATGAGTTTGATTGCATAACAAGAGTTGGACAAAAAGAATTGCAAGCCAACCTTCATAAAATCATCATGGCCAATTCTAACGTGCAGAACGTCTTATCTAACCCTGTTTATGGTTTAATCAATAGTTCAATTGAATTTAGATGCAGAATTAAGGGGTTAAACTTGCCACCTTATTATCATTGGAAATTGAAAAAACCTACACACAATAAGTACAGTGCAGAATAGGAGTATACATGAAGTATGGGGAAATGGAACTCAATCAAAATTTAATTGTAGAAATAATTAAAACTAGAGATGAGTCATTTAACAAAAGGGGTTAGAATTATGTGAACATAACCCAAAATTCCCAACAGAAAAGATTGGGAATGTCTTTCTACTATATTAAACAAATGGGGGTTTAGGCATATCCTAAGATAAGCAACAAAAGCTTGCCAAAAGATGTAACACCATTTTCCTCACAACAACCTCCTCACTTGAGAATTTCTATGTCAAAATCTAAGACCCCAACAGTTTTTTCCATATACTCCTCCAAAGAAAGGCCTGCATTTGCTTGGCATAAAGGTGTGCTGTACCATGAACACACCACAGTTTTGAGTCATTCAACACTGCTTCTTTTGGTGTTATATCAGCAGATTTCGTATTCTAACATTCTCAGCCACTTTCTCTCCTGCAATTACCAGGCAACAAGAACTTGTATTTCTCTGCAGTATTCAACAGATATGATGGAAGATGAACTGCTGAATAAGAATGTGGAATAGGTCCCATCTTCCCAATAATCTCCTTAAATGTATACTCTTCAGGGAGCATGTCAAATAGGTCATCCCCTCTGCAAATCACATCCTGAATCCTCTCACGGTTCAAGTAATGTGCAAACCTCACCCTATCATTATGGCTGTAAGCTTTCATCTTGAACACAAATTCACTTATATGGCGAAAACAGAAACTACAATGCCAGCCAGCATCTGATAACAACACATCAGCCTGCCTATAGTGTGCATAACATGTCTTGCCAGTTCTGTATCTATGAACTGATGCTCTCCAACTTTGGTTGTCAAGAAAGAACTCAAAAGAGTACAAGTAGTTCCTCATTTGAAGATGAAGAATAGGAGGGATATCATTGCACCACCTCAAGAGGTTAATTGTGTGAGCACTTGGAATCTCATCAACATCAGACATTATCAAGAGATCATCATCTTCTATTCCTGCTATTCTGAGAAGCCTGTCCAAGGCCACCCTTTGGTACGCCTCTTCAACAAAAGGATTCTCACCTTTCATAAATCTTCCTCCAATCACCCCATATGTCAACCGAGGCTCAACAAACCTGAACTTGTCCCTGTTGTTTGCGAAGATCAAAGGTTTGGGAATTCCTGTGAAAGTTGAGTTTGATTCCAGGATCACATAATGTGTCACATATGGATACATTTCTTTCCAGCGAATGGTAAGGATGTCAACTTCATTGCTGAACAAAACCGCGTCAAAGACTCGTCTTGGTGATTCACGAATCCCCCAACCATGAAGCCTGCACAAAGTCTCCATGGACACATTCTCATGATAATAGTGAGGGATTTCACGGAAGGGCTTTGGAGGAGACTCCCAAAGGGGTCTCAGAAAATACGAGATTTTCAAGCCATGAAAATACACACAGAAGATTCCCATTGGAACGACCACAAACAGAAACATGCAGGTCTTGAAATCCAACCCTCGCAACACGCAACGAAGTCTTGACATGCCCAATGCTGCACGAGTTCCCTGCTGCATACCAAACAAAATCACTCTCAAGTCAATTTATTGCTCAAATACCTTGCATGCATCACAGAAAAACCAGTATATCAAGTAGTAACCAGCCCATGAAATCGTCCAATCACCCCCACAAGCACATATTAAGCAAAGACATCTCATGGCAACAGTTCAAAAACACAACCTGGTACTATTTCATTTTCTCGTGAAAATAGGATCTGGTGAAACCCCAGAAAATGGAACACAAAAAAAAGATAGGACACACCCACAAAAAAAAAAAAAAAAAAGAAAAAAAAAAAAACAAAAAAAAAAAAAAAACCAAA
>Ga0099825_1000678_pt1 | contig 38432 bp, 18 predicted proteins | sample SiratroredBW_FD_76838 | JGI IMG/M metagenome (GOLD analysis project Ga0099825, IMG submission 76838) | Root nodule microbial communities of legume samples collected from California, USA - Siratro red BW | ecosystem: Host-associated > Plants > Roots > Nodule | place: USA: California | collected...
CAAAATAAAAAAAAAAAAACTATAATATATATATATATATATATATATATATATATATATATATATATATATATATATATATATATAAATAAAGAACTGTCCGTCCTCTATGTCTCAAGATAAGCCTTACAATCAATGACCCAACAAATTTGATCATTCTGAAAGATTTTTGCTTTTATTCTTAAATAATGTAAAATTCCATATTAGTTTATGACTAGAGTAAGAAGTTTCACTTACAATTACTCCAAAAACTTGTTATATGTCCAATTTCTAACCAAAGCTGAAAGCACACTGATATTTCCTACATGGCTTATGTGTGACACTAGACGTGAAAAGGTATACATAACAAATCATTATTTTCGCAACTAATCATTTTTTTATACCAATTACTGATGTAGTATGACAAGTATGGATAAATTAATTATAAATGCTGTTTATGTTGGTTTTACTTTACGCAATATTATCATATTGACAACAAAAATTCACGTTTTCGCTATATCTTGAATACATATAATAAAAAAGTATCATAATATATTATGGATGACATTCTTTGAAGTAAATGAAGAATTTCATAAAAGGAGAAAACTCTTGTACGTTTCTTTTGTAGATTTGTTTAGCTATTGGCATTCGTAGTCACCAAAAGAAGCTATTCTTCTGTTCATTTTATCTAAAACTATGAAACAATCATATCCATTCAGAAATGTCGTAAATTAAGTTGATTTAAGTTATTTTCAACCTTCTACCCAAAACTCAACAAAAATATCAAATTTTAACCTAGATATAGAATTTATAATATTCCCTCTGAAAGGATTTTATATTCTAAATTCATCATTAACCCTACAAATAGTTGGATAAAAATTAAATTTGAAGATTTTTGGTAAAATTAAATAAGGGAATGGTCAAATTTTCCCAAATAGAAAAACTTAAAAACCTAAGCAAACAAAATTTAACATTAACCAAAACATGGGGATAAAAAATACAATAAAACCAATAAAAAAGAAACACTTGTATGACCAAACAAAATTCCAAGTGCCAGTTTATACAAGTGCAAGTCTTTCATGTTCATGTAAATTACCAAAGCAGTTAAAAACCTAAATATAGCTTATGCAGCTTCCTTTTCAAGTTCTGTCTGAAGAATGAACAACGGACATAAAACTGATTAATATTGTCAACTATTATGCAATTACTGCAGCATTGTGCATGCTCTTCCAAGCTGTAAAATAAATAGATTCAAAGTATTATATACTTATCCCATTATATAAACAGAATATATCAGTATTATATATCTATATCATTACACATAAAGAGATACGTCATGTAGTAAATAAAACTAATTTATTTAATAATATAAATAATTGAATAATTTTTCTTTATTTTAAAATAATTAAATATTTTTTTAAAGTAAACACTACATAATTTTTAATACTGTTTTTATGAAATTATATGTATATATTTAATTTGTATTATTTTTTTTAATTAATTATTCATAAAAAATAGTAACACTAAAAATAATAAAATTATATTTTTTTAATTGTAAAATTGGGAATACACGGAATTACATATGTTGTCGCTAGTCCATAATAATAGGATTTTGTTGTACATCATCCGAATACAGATTGAATCACTCAGAGGAAAGGTTACATATTATTCTGTTTTCTTAAAAGGGTGTCCTGATTATTCTTTGTTGAAGGTAAACTCTTAGAAATTATAGCAACAAGTAACTTTATAATTTCCAAGGGTCATTTGGAACACATTCTATTTTCACTTTTAATTACAGAAACACCACCTTTTCTTTCAATTTATTTACTGCTTGCAAAACTTTGTACAGGAAACTTTGCAACTACTTAATGATGCAGCTATTCTTTAGGAAACATCCTAGGAATTTCTTCTTGCCTCAGGTTGTGCATATTTCAATTCCTAAGGTCAAAATGCTAGTTACTTAAAATTAGGTCTTCAGCATTCAAGGAACATAAAGCTTACCTATTTTGGAACAACCTCTCTGTGTGACATAAATGAGAGAATAACATTCCAAGCCACAGCAATAACATTAGCAGCAAGGACCTGAAATTATGTCTATCTACTTTAAACTCAACAATAACATTAATAAAATGGAGAAGCATATCCAAGAACATAGAATAAAAGCATTAGATTCTATGGCCAAGGAATACTATCAACAACAAAAATATGGTAAATTGGAAAATATCCATCTGAAATGTCAGCAAACATAACCAAAGATAGCTCTATTCCACTGATTTCAGGCATTTGAAAACTTCCAATGAAATTAATTTAAGATCAAGATTAACTTTGAGTAAAGAGTATATGTGTGTGAATGTAAATGTTTGCTTTAAATAAAAAAAATGGAACAATGAACTGCGAACCACTGTGATGCCTTCTCAACAGAATAAGAAAAAGACAAACGGCATCCCATTTTCATATGATATAATACTTGAAATTGAAAATAAGGGGCCAAAAAGATGCATCCCAGAGATCCAAACATGTTGCAAGGCGAATAACGAAATATTGACAAAAAGTTCCTTCATTATGTTCACTTTTCCTTTGTTGTTCAGCTAAAAAAGGATTAGAAGGTAGTATGAGAGAGTATCCATTGACAGCTCAATAGAAAATTATTTTTTCAAGAACTGAGTTTCCATTAGGAGCAATTGACTAAATAAAATCCTGGTGCGTTTAAATGAATTTCAAGAAAGAAAATTAAGCAATGATCAAGTCAAATTAAACTGATCTTCAATATTAAAATGGCAACAGGTATCAGATTGGTGAACAGATTTATGTTCAAGTAAAATCCCCAGTGTCTGTGCATGAGTCTGCCAGTCTAACCTGAAATTGTTGTGGAACAAATCTGAAGTTGAGAAATTGAAAAGGTATCCATAGTTTCCAGTTTGCTAGAACAGCAGAAAACCACTCCTACAAAATGAAATTTGTCGATGAATATACATGACAACAACGAAATACCACTTTCTCAACACATTTTAGAACAAGCGTACAAGTTAAACATTACTTTTTTTACACCCACCTGTTTTAGCTTGGGTATAGCTTCTGATGGCCTTCCCTCAAGTGTCATCAATGCAGTTAAGAAAACTCCGATGAATATGGGAGAAAACATGAACTGTGAAAATATTTCATAGCATTCAAAATTAAATTATCACACAAGCACAAAATTAATTAATAACTGATTCAAAGTGGCAATAGACAGTGTATTCGAGGACCAATAGAAATATCCCACCTGATCAAGTACAAGCCGCAAAAGTGCGCCTGATGCTCCTGGAAGTGTAACCAATTTACTCAGATACAAATACCTACAAATTCAAAGCAAATGTCAGGAAGGACAATGGAATGAGACTTGACGATCGTTGAGCCTTCAGCCAAACTCATGTGACCATGGTGGAAAATTTCCTAAAGATGGACACCACAAATATCAGAAATCAATCTTCCTTGCATTCTTCTAATAATATTCATTAGGGTAATGGATAAATATTGACAATATTATTAAAGAAAAAACTACACCAAGGACCTAACAACATATTGCACTTATTACTACTGTTATTGGATTGGGATGTCATTATATTATTTGAAGTCCGATCCCAAATTCATACTTAATAGACTATACAAGGAGTCTACTTTCAGGCATACCAACATAGATTCCAGGGAATTACCAAAAATGTAGCGTTGGACCCACCAAAGCAAAACCAAGAAAAGTAAAGACAAATGTCCTCTTGAAGTCCAGTGACTGCACTTGATCTATCGCAACCTGTAAAAAATAAGATTAAATTTATTAGGAAATCAACATATTAACAAGGATACTGACCCAGATACCGGACTCGACACAAACTCTTGGACACATAATTTCCAAAATGTAGGACACACGAACACATATCTATACATTATATCATTATGAATTATATACATTGACAATCAAGATTTATGTATTCAAAACCATTTATGAATAAGGTTAGTCAAATATAACAAAAATGAATCTAATTCATCTATCTAAAATCCAGAAAGTGAAAAGAGAATATAATTCATTTAAGACATTTCATCTCCTTCTTGATCATCAACATTGAAAAAGACAATTTAGTTGAAATTCATTTAAAGACAAATTAACAACTTCACAAAATTTCACATTAAATGAAGATATGATAAGAGATTAAATAAAAATATTCCCAATAATACATATATAATCTAAATATTCCTGATTATATACCATCTGCTCCTTATTTCTATAATCATAATAGAAATTTATACAATAAGTTTATGAGTTTATAGAAAATCATTGTATTTGTCTTTTTTAAAATTGTGTTAGAACTGTATTAGAATTGTCAAGAGACCCAAAACAACGTCTTTTAAATTGAACACTTCACTAATATGTATAGTAATAGTGTTGTACGCGTGTCAGTGTTCGATACGTGTAGAACACAAAGACACACCATTTAAGAGGCGTGTCCGAGCTTCATAATGCTTCAAAAAGTAAATTAAACTATTGACCAAAAAAGTGATCTATTTAGAATCCATATCAAATGTAATGTCAAATATAGCTTGATAACATTAGCAATGAGGATAGACCCAAAATGACACGTAAGGTAAGAGATAAAATTGAGAAATAAAATAAAAAAAAATCAATTTACTACTAAGACAGAGGCACAAAGTAGGGCATCCACTAAACGCAGTTCTGGTTGATTTCAGGGCACAATATATTGCAACTTGCAAGTATTAGCAGTCTCTCACCTCGGTTAATAAATTTATACCAGTCTCAGCAAATGACTTAGCTAGTCAGACCATGTTTGGTACTAATGGGAAGGTAAATTGCATTAACATTGCACTACTTAAATTTCAGATTTCTCCATGCCTATATCTCTTCCATTCCACCCCACCCCCTAATAATCTTCTTAGTCTTCATTTCCCATTTGGAGTCCAAATCAATGTATAAATAACTCAATAACCCAACCCAGCAATCAAGACATCACTTTTCTTGATTGTAGCCTAATTAAATGTCTAAAATATTTTCTAACTGGCAATTTGAGTTTATGGTAAAATTATTATAAATGTTATAAACAAACTACGCAAATTTGGTGCTGCTTGGATTTCTTTATATGCCAGTTCCGAAATCTTCATTCATATCATCACGTCCTTATTCAAAACAACTCTTGATTCAACGAATTTGAGCATAATCCCATCTCCCCTGACCTTTAAAATCTTGGGGAAACCATGCATGGTTGTCCACTCACAACAAGGTAGCAAATTAACAGAAAGCAGAGCAGTTAAACCATGTTCAGATTTCTAAAAGTAAAAACAACACTCTATTCTAAGCAAAAAAATGTCACTATGTATATTATACATTTTGAAGCAGTAATGAATATAACCAAAAGAATTGAAAGGAAAGGGGGGAAAATAGTGTAATACCTGGCAAATCAAATCACCAATTAGATTCAAAAGTGCAGAAGTTAGAGCTTTCACCGCAACAGGGTATTTTTCAAGAAGAGCCAAGTACCTGTAGTAAAACCATGTTACAATTTCAAAAAGAAAGCTATATTATTCAGACGTAAGGCTAAGTGTTTTCTCACACACACACACACATAGTCAGAATCTTGGATGAAAGTAATTATAAAAGAAAAATAAACAAAAATGAAATACTCTCATAAATGCCTATTATCATTTTTTTCGTTTCTTTTTTTCCTGCATGTGCTTATTATCCAAAAACAAGGCATAAGTAACCTTAGACTAAAACAAAGGACAAATGATAACATAAAACAATGATAAAACCATAGGGCTACATGTTGATCTTTGTTTACCATGACAACAAGGACCATTTTTCTCCTCCATCGCCGCCACCGGAGTTCGAACCGCCAGAGCCACCGGATTTCGGACCGTCGGAGCCACCGCCGCCGCGAGCGCCGTTTCCGCCGTTTCCAGCGTCGGAGAGGGAGGAAAGGCGGGAATTGCGGATGCGGAGAAGGGAGGGCTTGTAGGGGGTGGCAGAGTGATTGAAGTTGAAAGGGTGAGAGAGGAGCAAAGAGCGAGTGTGGAACTGAAGGCGCGTGGCATGTTGACGAGAAAGGCCGAGGTTAAGCGCACGGTAAGCGAGTGGGAATTTGTGCGCGTGGGCGCATAATGCTCCATACACCATTTTCTGTTGAAACGGAGGTTTTGCTCTGAAACGATGGTGCAGGTTCTCACTTACTCACCACTTTGGTGGCAGGGTTTAAGAAGTTCTCTGTTTCCGGTGAAACGACAAAACCAAAGCAATGTAAGAAATAATTTTAATATTACCGTTTATTCATTAACTCTACTTCATTCTTTAATTAATGGTCTCTTACACCATTTGATAACTTTATTCGAGGTTATATTTTTCAACAATTTTATCTTTAAATAAATAATTTTTTTATTTATTTATTTATTTATATAATAAAATAAATTATTAAATAACCTTTTATTATTTTGAAATAATTAGATAATTTTTTTCTAAAAGTAAAAGATACATAACTTTTTAATATTATATTTATAAAATTATATATATATATATATATATATTAAATTATATTATTTTTTAAATTTTTGATTAATTATAAAAATAATAACATTATAGAATAAGAAAATTATATATATATATATATATATATATATATATTTTAATAAATTAAAAATGTGAAGACAAAGTATAGAAAAGTATGTGTTTTTGCTATTAATTATTACAAAATATTAGAAAAAGAAAGACTTAATAAATATTAGCAATACTTAAAAGTCAATAATTATTTTTTAAGAAATAAAATTAATTAATATTTTATATAAGGGAAATTTTCATTAAAGTACTCTAAACTTTTTTATCTTTTCAGAAAATAGACGTAATAAATACTCGTTTTATTTTGATTAACAGTTAAACTTTTATCATTGTTTAAAGTACTTAACAGTTTTTTCTTTTTTTTTTTCAATTTTTGACACTCTAATTTTATGATTTTAATATTTTGAACACAAATTGTTATATGATTAAATCTAAATCCACGGTGGAGATTTATTCTGTTAATATTATTACATTTGCATATCAGCATTGAGTATTCTCACATTTCTATGTATGTTTTAAGTATTTTCCACCTCTTCAAGTCTGCATTTGAGTTTTTTCTCACATCTTCTTGAGATCAGTCATCTCAATCTGCATGTTTTTCAACAAGTAATCTAACCTTTGCATGTCCTGGAACTAGTATTCTAACCTTTACAGAATTCTGCAACCAATAGTGTGACTTTTGCAGGACTTAACCTTAGTATTCTTCGATAAGCCTCTTCAAGCTTCACCCTATAGCCACATTACTGCCAAGGCACATCACTGACTCAGTTGTGCTTACAAATACACTTCTGGTTTTCCCTGTATCCTGGAATCTTTGAATTCCACTCTTTCACCATGTAAGAGTTGTCCTTAATTTTTCATCTGCATAATTAGAAGACAATTTCAATATCTGATGGAACAAAGGCTTTTGAAGTTGAAATATTGCCATCGGATACAGAATCAAGAATTAAATATTATCCTACAAGAAATATATATTCGGACATCAATGTTATTGTTGAAAGACTTTAAAATCATACGTAGTGTGTAAAAAGTGATTTCACTGATGTACAGGTTGACTTCTCACTTAAGAATCGCTGACAAAAATATTGATACCCATAAATATCTATTGCTAAAGTCTTTTAACATTTATCAACTCTTAGTGTGTACCCTATTAAAGAAGTTTAGTATTTATAAGATTTAAAATGAATTGGTCATCAGAATGAAAGTTAGGTTATTCAACCAACTGGCATTCACTTTCACTTGGTCAATTGGTTTTAAAAAGGGTGGATTAATTATGATTAGCAAAAAATAATGAATACAAATGGAACAAACTTTTTTAGAACAAATGAAAATGATTAAATCAAATTCTCCGGTGACAAAACCTTTAACAAATTGTTCGAAGAAGTGGTAAAATACTATTGCCCAATAGTATGTGTGATAAAAAAATCCATATTGTCAAAGTTAGTCTATAATTATCCAAATCTAAATTACTTTAAGTGTATTTAAACGGATTTATCTCAAATCCAAATCCATATTTTTTGGATTTTAAGTCCAATCCTCAACTTGGATTGGACATAAATTGGATAAATTTTCAGATTTTAAATATCTAAAATCAAGGTGCATCTAGGTCATTTCAAGTTATGAAATGCTAGGTGGGGCTAAACCTAGTATTTTAACACTGATTGGGCTCATGCAAGGTCGGGCCCAATCGACCAGGGTCAAAATCAAGTCAAGTCAATTAGAGCCTAGGTCAAGTCGAGTCGGCTTGAGCCCAGGTCGAGCCAAGTCAGTCCTAGCCCAAGTCATGACGAGTCGATCCGAGCTCAGGTCAAACCAAGTCAGGATGAGCCCACATTTAGCTGAGTTGGGACGAGTCTATGTTCATTTAAGTCGGGCTAGGCCCAAGTCAATCTTAGTCCGCTTAAGACCAAGTCAGGCATAGCCTAATCAAGACTAGGTCAAATTGAGCCTAAGTCAATCTCAGTTAGCCTGAGCCCAGGTTGGGATGAGTGAACCTAGGCCAGGTCGAGTCGAGTCGGGACGAGCCCACATTCAATCAGACAGGACAAGTCCACATTCATCGGAGTTAGGGCCAACACACATTCAATTGAGTTGGGAGCTTAGTGGGCTAAGCCTAGATCGGTCCTAGTCTAATCAAGACCAGGTCATATTGGACCTAAGTCAATCCAAGTCAGCCTTAGCCCAAGTCAAGATGAGTGAACCCGGGCTCAGGTTTAGGGTCGACCCAAGCCCATGTCGAGCTGAGTCAGAACGAGCCTACAATTAGTCAAGCCAGGGTAGGTCTATATTCATCCGAGTTGGGGCTAACACACGTTCAGCTGAGTTGGGAACTTAGTTGGGCTAGACCTAGATCGGTCCTAGTCCAATCAAGACCAAGTCAAACCTAACTCGATTAAGACAAGGGTGAGCCTAGATGAAGACCAGGTTAGTCAAGCCTAGCTCGATCAACACAAGGTGAAGGTATTCCCTGCCAATATGGTTTATTTCATATTCTAAGTGATATCATTAGGATTCAAATCTCGAATGACCTAGTTTAACAGGGACATGTCGTTACTATTTGTGTCAACAAATATTGCTTTCATCTTAACTCTTAGAATGACATAATATTTCTTTCTTCCAAACTTTGTGTAAAATAAAATCTCTTAAGACCCAACACCTGTCAATATTACTGCATTGGGTGGTACTTACGTTGAAGGTGAACATCTGCAAAACAGATATCAGTGGAAAGATACAATTGGACCATGGGAAGAGAGACCAATTGGACCATGGGAAGAGAGACCTGGACATTTCTATGATATTTGGAATTATTGGAGTGACGATGGAATCGGTTATTTTGAATATCTCCAAGTGAGTATATATTATTCTCTTGCAATCATGATTAAATTTCCCCTACTTTAGTAATAAATATAATGATTCAATAGTATAAGCAATGGGAAGCAAAGTGTTACCAAAAGCCTTCAAATATTAAGTAATTTCCTATAACTAATACAACAGGAAAGACAAAAACTGAACATCATTAATTTATAATCCTTTAAATTCAACAAGTTTGAGTTCGTATAGCAACCCAAGACAACAAATGTGGTAAAGATATTGCTGTATGGGTTCATATTGCATAACCTGTTCTGCAGTGAAATGGTAAAAAAGATGTCTCTAATCCCCCCTTTCAACTTGAGAAGACTTTCATCATAATTGTTCTTCCAGATGTTCTAAGCATCTTGTGCCAGAAACTGTCAATATAAAGGCTCTAGAGCTCTTCAATTGGATGATTCACAGTTTGCAATTTGAATCAGAGAAAGTTGAAAAGAAAAGGAGGATGTAAAAGGAGTAGAGAGTATACGAGCCACATTCAAGAGAGTCAACTCGAGAAGATCCTATAAGCAGGAGAAGTGCACATCTTTATCACAAAGGAGCTGATTTGTCCACCACTGTAGTATGTTTCATCTAGCTACCACATGAAACCTCCATCGAGATCAATAGAATGCAAATGAAACACTGCTCAAGGAAATAGAAGTCAATGGCAATGAACTCCATAAACCCAAAACCATATTCACAATCTCTTCAAATAAGCTGCATCTGCTACCTTCTCACACAGCATCAAGGGGATCTGCTCTCCTCACAATTCTCCAAGAAAGGAATCACCCAATCCCCTTTTCTTTCACCTTCCGCATTCACTTCACAGACTACAACATTACTCTCTTCCTTACCCTCATCACAAGCCAACAATTGTCTGGTTTTCCTACACCCTAACAATACAAGATCCAACATATTCCTACGCACCTCATACACGGGATTCGGTTCAATCAAACCCCCTTTACGGTATGCTTCCCTAAGAAAAACAGTTAGAGTCTTCCCTTTAGTTGATATGTAAAATATACCAGGGTGCCTTAGCAGCAATTCACGCACATTAACTTCAATACCCAAGTCTCTCCGAAAATGAACCAGTTGATCAACCTCAACCATTTTCTCCACAGTCAAGCTCAATAGCTCATGAAGAACTGCCACAGCCCTCTTCTCATACCGCTCAATCCCTCCACATGTCCGCACCCTAACAACCTCCTTCCGCTCATAAGGCTTAGTGTATGAAAGCCTCTGCCAATTCTTCAACCTCTCTCTAAACCCTTTCTCAATCTTAAACCCAGTTGGGAAACTAATGGGAAATGCAAACTTGGTCTCAAACTCACTCAACCACTTCTCTGTGTACTCTCTCTCCCTCCATTTCTCAACCTCGGCCAATCCCAACTCCGCATCCCAATCAACCAATTCCACAACCTCCAAACCAACCAATTTAAAATCCCCACTGAATTTCCCAAGAATGGAGTCTCTGAAATCCTCAGGGAGACCCAGTTCCCTCCTGATCATCCTCAAAGCGTGCAAACGAAGAGTGCCACTCACAGACATCATCAACAACTTCTTCACCCTCTTCACAGCCTCCATCTCCTGCTGCTTCATCACCACCCCTTCAAGCAAGATCAGCTCTTTCATCTTTTTTGTGACCCTGCAGCACGTGTTCCTCCTGAGAGGGTGGACAAAGACGTGGAACACGTGAGGGTACTTGCGGAGGAAGGGGCCCACAGGGACATTGAGTCCGAGGATGTTTCGCCAGCGGGACATGAGGGTGAGGGAGACGAAGGGAGCGCGCTTGCGGGTGGACATGAGGTGGTCGATTTTGAGAACAAGGTAGAGTCTTTTGAGGTGAGTCATGAGTTTGTCGAAGTGGGGGTCTAGTACTCTGTCCTCCAAACGGGTTTGGGCGGAAACGGTGGGTTTCTTCCATCGGCGTTGGGTGAAGAGGGTAAAGGGTGAGAGGAACCTTTGTCTGGGACTATACAAGAGATTCATAGCATTGAACTACTTTGGTTCAGAGAGGAATTGCAGATGCTTTGCCTATTTTGGGATTAATGAGAACCCATAGATTTCGAGGAACAATGCGTGGGTTCGGCGGAGATATGATTAATATTGTTTTGGGGGGATTCAGTTCTGATGGTGCGGTGATGAAAGGAATATTCACTGTTCTTCAGAAAGAGGGAAAAACGTTAACAATATCATTAATAATAAAAATGAAGTTTTTAATACTAATTGAAAATTAGTACAATAATTTATTGTTTATCCATCTTAAGGGTAGAAGAAAGCGGGAAAACTAGGGTGAATCAAAGCTAAAACCCTACTTTCTCTCCAACGGGAACCAAACATGGCTTCCTTTCCTCCTCCTGGTTCACTCACTCTGTGCGAACTCAATCGTGACCTAAGTAACTCTCTTTCTCTCTCTCTCTCTCTCTCTCTCTCTTTCTCTCAGTTCATATTGCTTCGCTTCTCTGACTGAAAGTTTTCTCTGCAGTCACCGTGGACGCTCTCTCCGAAGATCAAGCCAATCATACCTATGGAAAAATCCTCGTAACCAATCGCATCATACACATTTCCCAATTCCCTCGATTCTCTTCTTCTCGATGTTGTTTCCCCATTTTATTCATTATGATTATTTCCTTTTTCTATATTAGGGATCGGTGTTCAGTCCAGTTCCTTTTCACTCTCTGGAGAGCGACGCTTCCGATCAGGAAGGAGCAGCGGCTACGGCGAACGCCGCTGGAGAAAGCGTTCAGAGGAAGGGTCCGGTGGCACTCTTGCAAGGGCTTGTGAACACCTATCTCGGACACCTCTTTTGCCCTAACGTTGTATGTTGTGCCTGATTGGTCTCACTATTTGCATTGCGGTGTAATTTTTTAACGTGGTTTGATAGTGTGGTGTTATTTAATCTTAATTGTTCGGTAGGTGCATTTGTTGCCGGAGGTTGATCTCCAAGGAGTAAGCTGGCACCCTAATAAGCATATAATTGCTTTTATTTCTGCCCCAACACAAGTTTTGGTTCGTGATTACCAAGAGTCTGGTACTTAACTTGTTATGGTCATGAGACGTGTTATTGGTAGCTTGTTTAGGTCTTGTTTGGATAAATTATCCATAGACACTTTCAGGAGAAGAAAATAAGAAGGTAAAATAAGCATAAGTTATTCCCATAAGTTTAAATTAGCTTATTCACAATTTGGAATAAGCTTTTGGAAAAGGTAAACTGTAGATCTTCTGTAATTTAACATGTGGGAGAAGCTTATTTCATTTTATCTTATTTTTTTCTTCTATTAATGTTTAATTGAAAAGTTTATCCAATCAAGGTCTTAGTTATTGTTATTTTTGTTTAGTAAATGCTGATTGATATTCTGTCATTGTAAATAGAGGGGAACCCGAGTATTTTGGCGAATGAGTCTCAGAGAGACGTTAGAGTGCTGGAGTGGAGGCCCAATGGTGGGAAAATGCTTGCTGTGGGTTGCAAGTGAGGTTTTGTCTCTGTGTGGTTGTTATGGTGAATGCAATGTCAATTGGTCGAGAGTATGCTTTCTTGTTTACTGGAATTGGGTTTACTGTTGCAGGGGTGGAATTTGCATCTGGGCTGCTTCTTATCCTGGAAATGCTGCATCTCCTAGGTCTGGTGCTGCTTCCTTTTTAGGAAGTTTGTCTAGAAACTCGGGAAATCGGTATATCCTGGTCGATTTTCTTCGAAGTCCATACCATGAGCATGTTAGTGCTCTCACTTGGAGCCCAGATGGAAGATATCCTTATTAATTTTGAAAGTCCTTATTTTTGGATTCTTCTGTGTTTCCCAATGCTAGAAGATATGTATTTTTCTTTTTAAATTGCATGTACTCAACCATAGTTTTTCTTAACCTATTTTTTTACATACTTAGCATCTGGTTCATATGAAAGCTCCTCATTCACAGTGTGGGATTATGCTCAAGGTATGATGAAGATCTTTGCTTCCTTAAGTGTTTTCAGTTTACTTTGAAACTTCCTTGCTGTTCAGTGATGTTTACTAATATGCTGAATACGCTTAAAATTCATTCTGGATTTTTCTTTTTTTTTTTTTCTGCCTGAGTTGTTCTCCCTCAATTTAGAGGGGTCATCGAAAGTACCCTAAATTGCATATGTTTACAACCTAGACTGATGAACTAAAAAAACAACACATTAACATATGGAAGATAGGATCTGATGGACCATAGACCAAGTTTGCTTCTGTAAGTAAATATGGAGAAATAACACCCTTTTTAACTCGTAAATTTAATTTTCTTGTGTGACTTAACTTTTGAGTTCATGTAATTTGATCTTACAAATTGATCAATGTTGTCAATGAAGATAGGCTCAATTGGTAATATGAAATTACATCAACGGTAAAGGTCCTTGGTCCCATTCTTACCAGTGGTTACTGGTAATTTGTTCACAAGGTCATATGTAAGTTTAACTAGCATTATAAGCCCTTATTGAGGCTTGTGGTGTGACTGACCCTGGGATGAAATAACCTCCCTTCCAAACTTTTTTGTGCGAAATAAGAATCAAAGTTCTGTCTCACTAGTTATGTATGCTATGTTGATTCTGAATTGTTAGATTTATAGTTTCTACGTGGAGGGCGAGGACTATGTCTATATCTAGATTGGCATTTTGTTGTTCATCAGCAACAGTGATGACTATCTTATCTCACCAAATGATGTTGTTGGGCTCAGTTAGAAATCAAAGTCTAGGATATATTAGTTACCGTGAGATCTCTTTTTAATAATTTTCTATCTGTCATGAGTAATTCATGTCCATGATATCAACATGTTTTTACATTGGCTGTCAAGGGCCTAAAAAACCCTTTACATGTATTTTGAACTGGTTATGAAACCAAAAAGGTTTAGATTGTCATAATGCCATTGTGATAAACAACTCTTAAGCTCTAGTGGTTGTCTCTAATTTCTGAATCTCTGGTTATTTTCTATGTTATATGTAGGTGTGGGGACACCCATTCGACGTGGATTGGGAGGCATATCAATGCTGAAGTGGTCACCTACTGGAGATTACTTCTTTGCTTCAAAATTGTAATGCAATATGTGAAACATGAATTATTTATCGAACATGCACTGTTTATGATTCACACCCTCATCATTATTTTCTCGTTCAGTGATGGAACATTTTATCTTTGGGAGACAAACACATGGACATCAGAACAATGGTCATCAACAAGTGGTTTTGTCAAGGTATATGGGATTTACATTCAAGTTTTGATGCTCTATGATGACCTATTTATAGCAAGTGGCATTTAGTCCTTAACCCTCTCCAGTGTGTTTATATGTTTGACTATATTGATAGTATAAATAGAATTATCTTCAATTGTATTCGGTCTAAAATTCTTGAGGTGGTACTTACATGTAAATTTAATTTAGGGTGATGGACAATGTTGCTTTTGTAAGAAAAGATGAATTTATTATCAAGAAAGAATGTCCATTGTATGATGATGATATCTTCCTTAGAAGAAACCATAGAAGATATCGAGGATTAATTTAGTGTTCAAGGAGCTGAATTAACAGAGGCAAAAAACAATCTTTTATTGCTAATTGCAATCTACCCCTTCTTTGGAGCAAGAAAGAATTAACATTTTTTTCACTGTTTTTTGTGCAAATTTTTAAAACATGAATTAAAGTGAAAACAAGTTGACATTTTTTCTAATTGTTTGTGGATATAGAGACACAATTTGCTTAAATTAAATTGCCCTAAGAATCAACAAAAGGCCGATAACTCCGCAAATCAGAAATAACAGTGATTCCCTTGAATAAACCATCAGTAGAACACTGAAAAGAAGCCTTAAACCTAATTTTATACCAAGAGAAAGTTTAGGGCCATAGACACGCCATAAAAGTGGGAACATTTTTCTCCAGCCAAACTCTCCAAAAGACTATATAACCTGCACACTGCACCTTTATTTTACCCTCTGTTCTACCAGAACCTCTATAATGAGCCATCAAAACAGATACTTGATTACAATTGAAATGAACCTATCATGCACATCTTCCATCATTACTATTCTTGTAGAAGAAAAGCTATGTATTTTACCTAATACATACTATAATCACACATATACATTCCCTTCTGTTTAGACTAGGAGCTAATTAGTGTTCATATATCTTGAGTGCAACAAGGTACGATGATATCTATGAAAAAATTATTCAATGGTGGAGAGCTTAGCATCTTTTGTACAATCGAAGTGATTGGCACAGTTTTATTCTTGTGAGAGCTATCAGATAATGCCCATTTACTTAGTTTCTTTCAATGATTTGTTATCAGGGTGCAACATGGGATCCAGATGGGTGTATGATACTTCTTGCATTTTCTGAATCGTCAACTTTGGGATCTGTTCACTTCGCATCAAAGCCTCCCTCATTAGGTATCTGACCTTTTTTGCTGAAAGATATTATGTTAAGTTGTTTATTGTTTTTGACGTTTTGTATTTGGCTATATTAATAATGGACAAATGAAAATGTTGCATTGAAATATAGGAACTAAATTGAAAAGGGAAAAGTTAGATAGAGAGGGAAATAGAAGATATTGAAATTGTCTGGGATAAATGTGATTCAGTCTCTGGCCTATAAAGTCTATTTATGGTGAGACACTGCCATAAAAAGGCTGACAACTAAGACCATGACAAACAGTACCACTCTTTTCCTGTAATACAATTTGTGAGTTGGATGGAAAAGGGAAAAGTGATTGAGAAGGAACAATGTAAAATATATTCCCAAATGCACTGTATGATTGTAACCCATAACCTCTTCGCAAAAACTATGGCCATGAACAAACATACATGGCCTTGCTGTGGGTGCACTTCAAGTAATACATTCTCAGACAGAAAAAATTGCAGGCAACACATTATATTCATCAGCAAAAGCTATTTAAATTGATTGGAAAAGGGGAAGTTTTAATTGGTTCATGGTCTACCACTAAAAAGTGCTCAGTAAGGAAGATGCGGGAATTAGTAAACTCATTTGAAACTTGCAAGGGTATTGGGAGGAATTTGTATTTAATCTTGCTATGCTAAATCAATAGAAGCATGAAGTTTTAGTTCTAACCTCAATTCGTTGTCCAATTCATTTTTAATATTAATGTATGTGCTTGTTGTAGCATTCATGTTTTGCAATTTTTCAAATTATTCGGTTTTGTTTTTTCTTTCTGAAATGTCATATATTGATAATTTCTCATCCTTGACTTTCCAGATGCTCATCTGTTACCTGTTGATTTGCCGGAAATATTATCATTGACTGGCAGGTAAAGATGATTTTATGTTTTTATGTTGAATAATTCCTAGAATGTGATCCTATAGTCTCGTCATTATATTAAATTCCTTCTGAACCAGTTCTTATGAATGTGACCTGGAGGACATGGGTCAAATTCTAGTGACATTCTGTGCTTACAAAAGCAAGATGGCATACATCTACCTACCCTGCCCAAACCATATTTGATAGGATGTTACGGAGAGAAATGATTATGTGAATTATGTCGCGTCTTAAATGCAAAACAATTTTTGTAGAAAAAACCCATCAGATCATAAGTGTCTTTTTAAATAATGTTTCAAGCCTTTTGGATAAACAGGATATCATGTTTGCTTTGTTAGAAACTGTGGCCATTGGTTATCTTATATTATTTCATTCAGTCAGGGAATTGAAAAGATGGCATGGGATAATTCAGGGGAGCGATTGGCTGTGTCTTTTAAAGGTGGAGATGACATGTACAGGGGACTGATCGCCATATATGATACAAGAAGGACACCTCTTATATCTACATCTTTAATGTGAGTTCATGGTTGAAAATGGTTCACTTACTGATCTCTGTTATTATATGTCCAGTTTCTCTTTGATTATTTTAATGCTGGATTTTATTTCTCAGTACAGTCATTTGACATTGTTTTCCTTCCAATTATGTGTTTTAGTGGATTTATAAGAGGGCCTGGAGACAGTCCAAAGCCAATTACGTTTTCATTTCATGGAAAGTTTAAGCAGGGACCGTTGCTTTCTGTGGTGAGTCTACGTTGAATTTAACTGCTGTTATTATTTCTATTTTCTTTTCAAATAACTTTTCTATAGTAAGATATGTTGATATCATAATTTATTGTAGATGTTCTATCACATTTTCCACTGGCCTTAAAACTACAGGAAAAAAGTAAAGAAAATATGATAATTTGTAGTCTTCATAGATAATTTGGGGTTTCAATGTCCTATTTTGGTATTAGTTCTTACTGCACACATTTAAGTTCTGTATTTGTTTTCCTGCAGTGCTGGAGCAGTGGGTTTTGTTGCACTTACCCCCTCTTGTTTCGTTGCCATATGCTTCCATGACGAGGATTTCTGTGAAATTTTGTTCGCTGTACACGATTTGGAGAAATTGGAAGTTAGTGTCATTAATTCAATTTTTTGAATTACGTGAGTTGTTTTACCTTGAAAATATAGGGATGGTAGTTGGATTCTAACATCTATAAAAAACACTCATTATGGATGTGGAATTTATTCATCATATGGCTTTGGGTTTGAGTTTAGGTAATTTGTCTACAAATTTTGATAGATGATGTTACCATCCAACTCCATCTATGTCTACAAATATATTGTTATCAACCAGAATAGACCAACCAAACATTTAAAATATCATGTCCTTTTCTATTACTGCTTCAGATCACTCTAAACACTCCATCACATCTGTATCTCTTTAGTCCTAATCAAAATTCAACACATTTGACTGGATCAAACAATAAGCAGTAATCCAATTAGTCTGGTTCAATTTGTTTTAATTTTAATATATATATATATATATATATATATATATATATATATATATATATAATATAATATAATATAATTTATTCCATTTTTCTTTATAAATTTGATTTATAACTTTTATTCTGAATATTAGTTATTTTATTATGATAACGTTATAAATTTTGAATTATAATATGTTTTTTAAAATTTTATTATTATCTCAATCAAGTCAATGAGTAAATCGATTTTCAGAAAGTCCTATGCTTGTTTGTTGGTTCTCACGGTTTTGAAAACTGAAAACCCATTACTTTCATCCCTAAACAGCTTTAATATGTTCCTCTATGTTTTCAACTTTCTTAGCCACACTGCTTACGATTTTTTTCGTAGTTTAATTCAGACATAAAAGTAATATGTTCACACTTTTCTTACCATTCATCTTTTGGAAATGATAATTATAAATATTAATACAATAATTTTAATAAATAACATGAGAATTTGACTTTTTTTTTTATTTCATGAGTTTGGCACTACAGCAGAATATAAAGTTTTTTTTTTCTCATTTCATAATAAAGAATAACGACAATAGCATTAAAATGTTAGTTTTTGGTTATAAACTATATACCATTCGTAAGACTAAATGTATATTTTATATCTTTTTTTCATTATTTCCCCACTATTTACAATCAGTTAACCAAAAATTATTTGAGTCAAATAATTTCTCATACATTGTTCTAAACAATTTTCCTGCGATAAATAACTAAAATTTTTAATTTATAAAAGTTGATTATACAACAAAAAGTTTAACTATGATTTTTTTATACTTTAACATGTAACATTGTTTAGGGCATGACATAAGGAATATGAAGTCATTTAATACCCATGAAGATCAAATAGCCTTTCCTTTTCAGCAAAACTAGCTTCAATTTAAAAGTTTTATTTTAACTTTTTATTATTTAAAAAAATGGGTCTAAATAAACAGTAAAAAAAATCTCAATGTTCCAAAATCTGTTTATTTATTATTACAGGGTATTTATACAGAGAGAGAGCGTTGGTGAGTGGAGAGAACAGACACACCATGGCGTAGCTTATCCTAAAATCCCATTTCCAAATCTCTTTTTCTTCGTTTCCCCAAAACAACTTTTCAAACACAGAATCAAAAACCATGGCACTCCTCTCTTTCAATTCCCTCACACTCTCCCCTCTCAACTCTTCATTCTCCTCTTCTTCCTCCATTCTCGCACTTCCCATAACCACTGGTAACTACTCTTCACTCCCAATTCTCTCTCTCTTTTACCTTAATTTCTCCCAAATACATTTTCATGTTTTTCCATTCTTAATTTTTCTCCAATAATCACAGCTTCAAGAATACTCGTGGCTCTGCCCTTGAAGCCCTTGAGCGGAGTTCGAATCACGAAACCCAGAGGGAAGAACGGCGCGTTGATTGTCTCCGCCGCTGCGGACGACTCTAGTTCGCCGGCTGAAGCGCTTCCTCCGGCGGAGAGTGAGAAAGAGAGTAGCGTTAGTGTGGAGAAGCTTCCTTTGGAGTCAAAGGTGAAGGAGAGAGAGGAGCAGAAGCTGAGGATGAAGCTGGCGAAGAAGATAAGGTTGCGAAGGAAACGGCTTCTTAGGAAGCGCAAGTTGAGGAAGAAGGGTAGATGGCCACCTTCTAAGATGAAGAAATTGAAGAATGTATGATCATCAATGAAAACTATTACTTTAATTTCAACGTTCTTTTTTGCAGGCATTCTCATTTTATTTTCACTTTAATTTGTTGTTTCGCTATCCACTGTGTATTTTGACAAATGTATTAATTTTCAATGAAGCATGTTTTGTCTGTTCAGCTTTCGGATATTTGGTGAATCAGGGTTTTGATTTGGAATCCATGTTAACATTGTTGTGTTATCACCAAAATGGATGAAACTTTATGAGTTTTTCTGCTATTTGATATTTGGTACATTTTCAACAGAATATGAACACAATGGATGAACATATGCTACTTTTATGAATTCCATTTTGCAGTTTGGATTGCTGGGGAATTTGTTGTATACCAAATTTGCAGGTTAAGTATCAAAACAGTTTAATTTACAATGCAAACTAATTAGAAAGCATGATATATATTATTTTTTAAGTAGTTATAGTTAACTTTAAAAAACTTAATATATAAATGATGATTTGTGATGAAAATATCAGTGTAAAAACTCTTCATACATTCCGAAGTTGAGGAATGAACAAGTTTTAACGCCCATATGAGGAGTATTTGGTTCAGTTCTTCCCAACGGAAACTGACATTATGCTCGATGATACAACATTTTCACACATGAAGAAGTTTACTCCATCAGAAAGGGTGAAGTGAGAATTAAAATGCCAATCCAAATACCCTTTATCCAAGATCCATTACGTTGATTATTTGCCTCCCTTTTCCCATCGCCATCCTACCATTTTATAGGTTTAAGGTCATACGTCTCTAATTTATTCGATGGAGGAGGTGAGTAAAGTGCTCAAAACAAAAAAGGAATTCTGTACAGAAAAATTGTTTTTATAAGACCCCTTGTAATGTAAGTACAAATTATGGGGAGACCCTCTCCACGGTCGGAAAATATTTACATACCCCGTCATAAAATTAATAACATTTTGCACTTAAAGATGTTAAGATATTTATCGAAACTAATCCTAAGACTAGAACCCATTAAAAGCTGAAGGGGTTGGACATTTCCTTTTGTACATATTATTTACGTACACTAGTCAGCAGAATATCTCGAATTTTTTGGCTCTCCAGTGTCATGTCTCTGAAAGGTCAAACCAAAGTATCACCTCTAAGGATATTAAATTTGCAGAGCGGGCAGGTAGCTTTTGTTCGAAGCCAACGGCCAATGCATTCACAGTGAAAATGGTGGGTACAAGGAAGGCGATACAGTTCTGCTCCATCAGCATATGGACATAGGCAGATACAGCATTCCTACAATATAATTATCAGAAGCAGCTTAATTATCGTTCAGTAGTTTCAAGATGCATTTCAACTAAATACAAATCAATTTCAGGTTGTAACAAGTTTATTTCAATATTCAGCCCCCAAAAAAAGAAACTTTAATTTCCACATCCATTTTACAAACTCACAGAACCTCTGTTTGCAATTTGGGTGCTTTTAGTGGAGACAACGGAAAGGGGTCGGACGTCAGTTCCACCCCTATTGCCTTTTCTCGCACTGGAAAGTCCAGTAATTTGAAAATTCTGTCATCGCAATTGATTTATATATAAAATGTAAAACTAAGGAATACATACTGATATGTAACAAGAAGCAAAATTCCAGTTTCCAATAAAAGCTTAGACATGAATACATTAGAAATAGAGAAAGAATGTAATGCAATTGAGAAATTAAAGAAGGATAAATCAGATAAAATACCAGAATAGTATAAAAAAATAACAAGGTAGTTTAAGGGAATAAAACTTAACATGGAAGAAAGGCAACAGTTACAAAGTACAAACAACAAAATTATATTAGCACCAAATAATTACTGAATGAAAGATATGAGAATACAGTTAGCACTCACAGAATCATCTGGATTGAGAGAAAGTTCACTCATATGGCTTCCATTGCATGAATCTACTCTTGCATTAACAAGTTGCTTCTTGTTGTCATCAACCATCACCAATGAATTTGACTGACTAAACATATACATAGGAAGTGACCTGATATCTTCTTCTGATGCGCCTTCTCCGATTTTCATAGCATAGGCTAGTGCTATTATTGGGATGATGCAGAAGAGAGCAAAGAAAACTACACATGCCATCCCAATGCAAAAGATAATAAAAAATATGTCAAAGGCTAGAAAGACCACTGTTAACCTGCACAGATGTAATAAATATATTATTGAGCATCCCAAACACCCAATACACCACACGAGAACGTAACACTAAACAGTTAGTGAATTAGTTATGTAAACTTAAAATTAGTTATATATACTTGTATAAACTATATTACTTTTTCCGGAGGGGATGAGCATTTTTTACAAAGTCTGAAGCAATAGGCTTAATGAGATGTCTAATCTCAATAAACCTAAGTCAAGCATACAAGTTCGGCACATACGGTTCTAGTTTGAAATAGTCATAGTAACTACAACTCCTCAAGAGCATATTTTTTTGTAAATGATCTTAAACAGGAAGTTGGGAACCTTTATCAAAAAGACTTCATTGTGCACCAATACCTTGTCATGGAAAAGGTAACTCCAAATTTCAGTGTAAGGATTACATGTAAAATATCAAGGTAATGAATCTTCTAGGTCCCAAGTCCTAACTATGGGTGATATCATTTCACAGTTATTTAGTTAAACCAATAGGAATATGGAATTTCATCAACGAATTTCAGGATTGGAAAAGCATGATAAATGTAAATTATCTGGCCAAGAGAATTAAGAAATAATAATGATTTCTGAAAGAAGAAAAAGAGGATCATGCTTGACTTCATTTCAATTGTCCCAAAATTTGAAAGAAATTAAGAAGTTTAGAACAAAACCTTACATTATACTAATAGAAACAGAAATTCAGAGTATTATTTATCTAACAAAGGGTGCTCAGCCTTACAACGGAAGAGAGTCCTCTATAGAGTAGAAACAGAAAACAAGAACTATAAGAAAGAACAGAGCGCTAAGAAGCTGAAGAACTTCAAAGGCTACCCAGGCTCCCACTGCCTACGCTAAATTCTATGATATCCCCCCCCCCTTATCTGCACCACACAAATATACAATTCACTCTCTTTTCCCTGTGGTTGCCAAATCTACAGCCACATTTATCATAGCCACCAGTTCATGCTATTATTTTCTTCCCTATCTGTTCCTATTAATTCCTCCACTCCATTGCTCCTTTCACTAATCACTTTCCTATCTCATTGCCCGAGCACCATCCTTTTTCATCCTGTCATACGCCTGCAGGGCATTGTCATTGTTAGGCCCCCAGTTCATCTGTCCCTCCCTTTCTACTCCAATACACGAGTCATAGGCCAATCAAATATTGAATTTTAAGTTTATCCTAATTGAAATAAGACATCAAGACAAATTCATTGTGGGAAGACATGAAACAATTAATATTCTCCCCATTTTATTCCCCTTGTTTATTTAAGTATATGACATTCAGATCAAGGTTGAACATTCTACAATAACCCCTTTAACAAAATTTCTAAGCATAATCTTCGATTCCATTCAATTCTGCTCATGACTCTTAAGGAGGAACTTTTGAGAAGTAGAATTCATGACTTTTCTAAACTGTTGTTTTACAGAAAAGAAAAGTAAATAAAAAAACTTACCCAGCTATACAAATTTAACCACCTCTTTTATGCTTTCTTGGCGTACATAATAACTTTGGTTATCTAGCAACCCTTGGTCCCCCCCAAAGTAAAACAAGAAAAGCAAAACAAAATCCAAATTAGGGTTCTTACTTACCAGTAGAGCCGTGGAGAATCTTCCAAAAGTGCTTGGCCACCCACAACAATCCAATAAAATCCAAACACCCACCAAACAGAAGATGCCAGAGTGTTTATAGGCTCTAGCTTCTTCACAATGCTAAAAACAAAAAAGATTAAAGTGAAATGAGATATCAAATATTTCCCATGCATATGAACTGAAAGGAAAACTAATGATCATTATTCTTCTAAAGAAAGAGTGAAGGATGTCAGAGTATTCTAATAACAGACACTCTGCAAGACCTATCCACAAATTCTCTCCTTACAACATTTAGTTCATCACTATGAGGTATCAAGTCTCAGTATCTGAAACAGAAACAGACTCGAGTAAAAACAAGAACTTCCCCTTCCGCGCATTCACCAAAATTTCTCAACAATAATTGCAAAGCAAGTAAGCTCCATCACCAGTCAGCTCCTCCAATGCACAAGAATAATCCATGACCAATCTTAGAAAGCAATAATTTTCCAATCATAATAATTTATAACTGTAACAAATACATTATTAATATAATTATACCCTCAGAAAAACTCTCCCTGACTTCAATTTCGCTCGTCATTAGAAAGGAATCATCATCGCACGCATACCAATTCAACATCATCACATGCTAAATTTCCAACATCACATAGCTACTAGTCATATCTCCCTCCCTCTCTCTCACACACACGAACAATGTCAATTAAAAAGACATTAGAATTCAACAGAAAAACATACATAATTTCAAAAAATAACTAAAATTAAAATAATCAATTATCGACGCACGAATTGAAGAAAAAACTAGTGGCAGCGAAGTAAAGTGAGCAGTCACCTATAGGTACTGTGAGAAAAGGAATCGCGAACTCCGCTTCGGAACTCAAAGAAGACGAAAGCCATATGAAGAACGCACTCGAAGGCGTAGCCGCAGAGCCAGAGTCTGAGCGGCGTGGAAGGCCGCTCGCGCAGCGTGGAGAGGAGGACGCCGGCGGCCACGACGACGAAGGCGAGGTTCCAGACCATGTCAAGGACCAACACCGCGCGGGAGTAGGCGCACTCAGCGCCGTCGTCGTCGTCGGATCGACGGTCGGCACAGTCGGAGAGGAAGAGGCGGCGGCGGGAGGCGGCGACGAGGCGCGCGAAGGGGAGAGTGCACACGGTGGTGCAGCGGAGCACGGGATTGTTAGTTGCGCTGGTGGCGCTGACGTGGCGCTGGTCTTGGTCCATGTTAGAGAGAGAAAGAAAGAAAGCGAGGTTTTTGGTTGGTTTGTGTTAAAATTGGTTTTGGATTTGGAATGGGAATGGGAATAGGAATAGGATTAGGAAAAGGAATTAGAAATAGGTGAGTGAGTGAGTGGTGGTGGTAGTGGTGGTGGTGGTTCTGGGGAAGGTGAAACGACGTCACATCGAGAAGAGGACTTGGACGGGGTGCGTTTGTTTTGTTGAAAGTGGAACGTGGCTAGTTAACGTTAATAATTGGGTTATAGAATTGAATGAAAGAGAGTTGGAGTGTGGGTAGTGGTGGTGCTGCATTAGCAGCAACTTAGCCACTCTTGTTGACTTTTATATTAACAACTCTTCCTATCACATTCAATTTCTTAAGAATGTTAGTTCAAGAATTGAAAAAGAACAACAAATCTATTAAAAATTCAGATAAGAACGTATTTTGTCCATATACTAATACTAAACTCATTCACTTTTAGTTCCTAATTTTTTATATCCTAAATTTCAAATTCATTTTTTTTGTCCATGAAATTTAAAAAATATTTTAATTACAATTATTTGTATAATATGTATTCCATCACATCAAATATTTGTTTTTTTAATATATTTCTAAGTATGTTCACGTACACTGTTTTGTGTAAACCGACTGAAATAAGTCTTTTTTTTAAAATTATATTCACTAAAATATGAATTTTAGATTCAAAACTAAATTTGATAGACTAAAAATCATGTGTTTTTTTAGTATGTTATTAATTTGAAAATGTTGAGTTATTTTAGGAATATTTCAAGGTTTATTTTAGTGATTTTAATTCTATCACATTAGTTTCTTAATTTGATATTATTGGAATTTTAATTATGTATTTAAAGGATATTGTTCTATTGGAATTGGAGTTAATGACAAAAGGATTATGATATCATCTTACTTTTATATATATATATATATATATATATATATATATATTTAATGTATGTAATGAAAAATAACAATTAACAATTATTATGCTTGAGAACTTATCAGAACTCTTGATTTCTGGGAGTCTTGAGTAAAATTGAACAATTTTAATTGTTATATAAATCAATTTGTAGTTTTCATTGTTTTCATTGCGACTCATTCAACATTTATGTGTGTGTTTAGACTTCAATCATTATATATAATTATGATCTTCATTGCTACATTTTTGTTCTGATGTATTAATTATTTTTTGTGATGGTTGCATTGACATAAGTATATGTTCATTAGCATGTTCTCCAAAGTTACCATTTTATTTAATGTCTCAAATATAATAACATTGACCAATTATTAGATTTTATACTTTGGAGCCACTCATCACATGATACCATTTTCTTAAATATTTTCCATATATTTCTCATGTCCTAATAACAAAACAAAATCTCCATAATTGATAAAAACATGAAAAACTGCTGTTGGTCAAGTAGATATACAAGCAAACCCAACTATAGTCTTAAAAAATGTCCTACATGTTCCTAAGTTGTCCACAAACCTAATATATATTGAAAACATTCAAATATAGGTACTTCACTCATTTTATTTGCATATAAGTCATTCTCTTAACCTTTCTCCTAGAATAATTGGTTGTGTTTCTTTTGTCCATGTTCATAAAAACAAAGGAGAAAACTTGATCCAAAGGCACTTAAATGTATTTTCTTAGAGTATTTTGTCATATAGAAAGGAAATAAGTGCTCTCATCCTCATTTCAAAAAACAAATTGTCTCTAGGAATGCCACTTTCAATGTATAAGTTAACTATTTTAACCATCTTTGTTGATTATGATGAGCTTGTACATGTTTTAGACTTTAACTATTTACTGCAATATCCTAGAAAATAGCTATGGATTTAGAGATAAATAAGATAACACTATTTTTTTAACAGAAAAGTTGTTTAAGTAAATAAAAGTTAGTTATTTACCTTTTATTTTTATAACAACCACCAACTCTCTCTTTAAGAAGATATTATCTCTCTCTAAGAAGATATTTCTGTTTTATTTTTATAAAAACCACTAACTATCTCTAAGAAGATATTTTGTTTGTAAAAACTACCAACTCTCTCTCTTTCTTTAAGAAGATATACAATTTCATGCTTATAAAAACCACCATCTCTCAAACAATTCCTCTTAAAGTTTCCTACCTTTTCTCTAGATTTGTGATCTTATAGGTTATCAGATTGACAATCAGAGGACACCCCTAGATTCCTAGCGTTGAGTAGATCAAGAGTGTCCGATCAGATTCTTGAACAGAGTTAGGCTGCCCGTGATTTTATATTTTTGGAAGTTCGTTTAGTATATCTACTCTATAGAGGTAAGGGAAGCTAGTTTGACTGTTTTTTATATATATTGTAATCATTAATTTTATTAAATATGAATTGGATGAATTTGAATTGAATGGAATGAATTTTTATGTATGGTATGATGTAGTATTAATGTTTGTGAATGATGTGGTGTGTGATCAAGACATAATATCTTCAGGAAAGGAGATACCCGTGTTGAGATTATTAGGACGTGCATTGTTTGGGGATTCGATCTATCTAAAGAGGTATCCTAACTCTATTGGTACATTGAATTCATATAGATGAAGTTTACCAGTTAGTGAAGAGTCAAAAGAGGTTCATATGGCCATGTCCGAGGTTTAAAATATGAGCTGGTGAGAATAGAACATATAAATTAATCCTGTGCATATGAGAACTGTACCCGAGGTTTGAAATAGAAACTGATCGGAACAGAATGTATCCGAGGTTTGAAATATGAGCTGATCGGAATAGATGGATGGTATATGACATGTGCAGACCTCTGAGTCTAACTGAATGCACGAATCTTTCGGAAATAGAGAGTTTAATGTCTTTGTTTGTGAATCCGTATATGTATGATGTGAGATGAATTATGAAAGTTTGAATTGTTGTTAAGATAGAAATCCAATTTATGAAAATATATTTTTTTAAAAAACTCTCTAGCTTACCCTTAGTTTTGTTTGATGTTTGTTTTATTTTTAAATCTGCGATGATAGTGTATTACACAGGAGCAGAGAATTTGACAGGTGGTGTGAGTCTCAATTGAATTGTTGGAGTAGCTTTATTTTAATTTATTTTATTCATAATTTGACAGAGATATTTTTATTAAGTCTTATTTAGAAAAGTATATTTTAAAATACATGATGAATGTATGAATTTTTATATTTAAATTTATTATATAATTTTTATGTAATAAAGTTCTTATTATATGAAAAATATGGGATGTTACGTTTACAAGAAATAATGTCTTTGAAAATCAATGAATTTAAAATGTATTAGAGAGTGATGGGCACTTTTAGGTAATATAAAGCTGAAAATTTTTATCACATTCAATATTAAGATAAAACTTTAATTCTAATGATAAGAAAACAAAATACCTAGAAAAGTGAGTGTTTTGTTGTTCTACTAGTTTTTAGACTTTGTTTTCAAATTCTTTTTATCAACAATGGTTCGCTTATGGTACGTTTGTTTCTGTTTTGAAAAAAAATATTTTATTATATAGAGTAATTTAGTGATTAATTTATAAATTTTGAAAAATGATTAGTATATATATAAATATAATAATATGTACAATCATAAAAATTATTTAAAAATAATCGATTTTATGAGATAACTTCTAATTACAATTGAGTCTCAAATATTTTAACTCTCAATCATTTTAAAAATTGAAATAAAATAATAAGAAAAAAATTATTTTTTCTTTAAAAACACTTATTTATTTATGAAAAAAATTGTAATAAACAGACCTATAATTATAGAAAACTATAAAATGACTTTTTTTTAAAAAAAAGTATCCATTAATGAAAAATTAACAAATAGGCTTGTTAAGACAAAAGTTAAAGTGATTCTGAAGTTTTGATTAAGTGATTAAATCAACAAAGTATTAAGTATTGTCAAACGTAAGAAATTACTAATTAACAACAACGTTCGTTAGTGTTAGTCGAAGAATGAAGAACCAACAAAAGAACATTGAACAAACCTTTCAGTTCATTTGATAAACATTGATGTCAAACAAAAGGAGTACTACAATCATCAACCAGAATCTTTCAGTTCATTTGATAAACATTGATGTCAAACAAAAGAAGCACTACAATCATCAACCAAAATATCTGATAAAGAAGCGAAAGAGTGTCGTATGATAAGCTCAATGCAAACTTCTAGTTAACACAAGATTAAAGAATATTTCTGAAACTTGAATATACTTTTCATAGATTGCTTCCTACATCTGTCCTTAAGAAGACTTACACCAAACATCAACATTCAAACATCTTTTGGAATATGAGCTAAAGTTGTAGGGACCACCAATTCTCCTTACACAAATACTTTCAACTTTTGGCTCAGCTACTTGCCCTATATAGTGTGCACTTTTACCATGGGATGGTATATAAGGCTCTACTACCAAAGGAAGTATATATTGTTAGTCATCCAGGAGATTACATAAAGAATAAGAGCATTTAAAAATGAATAAAATGGATTAAATTAACAATCAAATTAAAACTGGTCAGACATAAGGAAGGCATGAAAGAAGGATTGAAGCTTTTAGATGGCTATCTTCTTCTACAAACTATATAAAGTCCACCATTAAGAAAAAGAACATAGAGAGCATAGGATGCACTATGTCAAAATGTTGTCAAGATAATATGCAATCCTCAAAAGCTTTAAAAAAGGATCCTAGAGTTTGGAGTAGGAATACTGTCGAAATTTATGGATCCATAAGAGCTTAGAAGAGAACACACAATGTGTCTCTTTAGTCACCTAGGAGAGTGAAGTTTCACCTTTTATTCATCGAAAGACGTAACTCCTATAGAGTGAGAAGTGATTTGAACTAGGAGAGAAAGCTCAAACCTTGTATTCATCGAAACACGTAAACACTCTCCCTTATTCAGACAAAATGATCATTCAAACCTTCAACTTCTCCTATGTTAGTCAAGAGTGGCTAAAAATTAAAGAACACTCTGTGTTAGGTAGGAATGACTTGAGTAAAGAATACTCGATGTCAGTCAAGACTGACTTGAGCAAAGAATACTTTGTGTTAACCAAAAGTGGCTTGAGAGAAAAAATACTCTATATTTGCTAGAAATGGCTCGAGTAAAGAATACTTTATGTCAATTAGATGTTGCGAAAGATTAACTAGTATAAGTTACCATGTCTCATTTATTTTCTTATCTCTTTTTATATTGTATGTTATCATTATTTGTATTAACCCAAGAAGGAGAGTTAATACATGAAAACTTATTATAATGTTTTACTAAACGTTTTTGAACTAAGTATTTGATCTAGATTTGCTTGGTTAGTCAGTCACTAAAAATATGATATAATCACTTATTAAAGCAAACATGAATATACAACAGACAAATGAGTTAGTTGAGTTGTGAAATCTATGTCTAACATAACCTACTGAGCTAGAATAAACTAAACATAAAATAAGCTTTTAACTATATTTGTCTAATCATATTTGTTATGGGTTTTTCTTCGAGAGAAATGTTTTAAGTATCATGAGATGAAACCTGTTAAGAGGTGTTTGTGAAAAGATTTCTCCTGAAGTTCTATTCTCTTAACATGCTTTAATAAGATAAATATGCATAAAATGTTGTACGTTACACGAAAAAAATACATGAAAGACTTATAATCTGACTAATTTACAAATCAAATCATGTGGTTAACATCATTTTATTTATTTACGAAAAGTTTTTAAATAATTAATTAAATTATAACCTAATCCAATAATCCTCCCTTAGTGTTATTTTCTTTTTGTTTTTCACGTATGATTCATCATAAAGTAAGTTAGTATAAACTGAAATCTAAAAGTTATAAAAATAGTCACACATTAACAACTCTCAACTTCACATATATGACCTTACAAAATTTACCAATAGGTAGCATGTTATATTTGGATCTTAATACTAAAATTAAGAAATATAGTTGTCATTCCTCACTTTTATGGTGTTCTAATAATTGGTTTTTCAATAAATCAAATACTGTAATTATTATTATTATTATTATATTAATTATTATGATAATAATACTAATAATAATTTTTGCTATTATTATTATATTATTATTATTACTATCATAAATATTTTTGTTATTATTATTAGCATGATTATTATTATATTTAATAATAATAATATTATTATTTGCTATTATCTTAATTATTATTATTGCTATTAATATTATCATAAATATTTTAGTTATTATCATAATCATGGTTATCTTTATTAATAATGATATTATTATCATAATTATTATTATTATTTTAATTAATATTATTATTTATAATGATATTAATTATTATTATCTTAATTATATTACTAGTCCTATTATTATCAATATTTTTGCTATTATCATTATTATTATCACAATTATTTTATCGATAGACTTAAAATTCTCCGGTAATGTCATTTTACTGACATATTTGAATTTGTTGATAATTATCAAACAGAAAATTCAAAAAAAATTGTAGTGATTAAAACTATTGAGAAAGAAAGAATGATTAAAACTGGATCTGTTGAAAGGGTTGAAAGGGAGAAAGTAGTAACTCAAAATCTTCTTAGAGTTTTTGTAAATTCTATTAGGTCACATTATAGAGAAAAGACTATTCTTTTTAAAAAAAAAATAAAAATCATATTAGACATCACCGTAAACTTTGAGATCTCAATAGTTCAATTCTTTACCATTATAAGAGGTAAAAATATCTAAACCTATAAACCTCAATTCTTTAGAGATCAATGTCTTTGGAAAGTGTTGGCCAGCTTTTAATAATATAGTTGTCTAAATGTAAAGTGAAAATATTGATCACATTGATTATTAAGATAAAATTTTAATTCTAATGGTAAGAAAACACTAAAGATACCTAGAAAATTACATTTAAGTTTATTCTTTATTTTAGTCCATTTCTTTATTAACATAAGTGTTTTTTTTTTCATACTAGTTTTTAGATTTTTTTTTTTCAAATTCTCTAATCAACCATGTTTCCATTATGGTATTTTCGTTTTGACTTCTAATCACTTAAAAAAAAATAAAAACATAGAAAACTAGCAAAAATGATTTATTTTCTTTAAAAAGTACTTATTTAAGAAAAATATGTAACAAATAGAGATATAATTCAAATGAATAGAAAACTACAAAAATGATTATTTTTTCAAAAAATATTTACTATTGAAAAATTAACAAATATACTTGCTAAGACAAAAGTTCAACACCATAAAATTTTGATTAAATGCTTAAACAACAAAGCACGAAGCTGCATCTAATAAGATGAAGATTAAATCATACTAGTGCATTGCCTGTCAGATGATCAGAAGTTGCTAATTAACAACAATGTTTGTTATTTGAAGAATGAAGAATGAAGAATAGACAAAAGAACATTGGCAAATATTTCATTTCATCTGATAAATATTGATGTCAAACAAAAGAAGGATTACAAACATCAATCAAAATATATGATAAAGAAGTGAAAGAGTATCAAATGATAAGTTCAATGTAGACCTCAAGCTAACATAAGATCAAACAATATTCCTGAAGCTTGAGTATAATTTATAGAGATGTCTCCTACATCTGTTGTTAAGAAGATTCACACTAAACATCAACATTCAAATATCTCTTAGGATATGAGCTAAAGCTGCACAAACCTCCAATCTACTTTCAAAGTCTGACTCCATTACTTTCTTTGTACAATGTGCACTTTTACCATACGATGGTACATAAGGCTCTATTACTGAGAAAAGTATATATTGTCAGTCATTCAAGATATTGCATAAAGAAGAAGAACATTTAAGGATGCATAAAGTGAATTAAATGCAACAATCAAGTTGAAACTCGTTACACACAAGGAAGGCGTAAAAGAAGGACTGAAGCTTCTCAGTGAATATAAACGAACTCTCAATGACTATCTACTCTCAATGACTATATAAAGTCTACCATTAAGGAAAAGGATATAGAGAGCATAGGATGCACGGTGTAAAAATGTTGTCAAGATGATATGCAATCCTCAAAAGCTTAAAAAAAGGATCCTAAAGGTTAGAGTGAGAATATTTTCAAAATATATGTATCCATAAAAGCTTAGAAAAACACAATATATGTCTCTTTAGTCACCTAAGAGAGTAAACTTTCACTTTGTATTTATCAAAAGGTGTAACTCCTCCCTAGAGTGAGAAATGATTTGAACTAAGAGAGAAAGTTCAAACATTGTATTCGTTGAAAGATGAAAACACTCTTCCTTAGTAAGACAAAATAATCATTTAAACTTTCAACCTCCCTTATGTTAGTCAGGAGTGACTAAAAAGTAAAGAACACTTCGTGTTAACTAGGATGACTTAGTAAAGAATACTCGATGTCAACCAGGAATGGGTTGAGCAAAGAATACTTTGTGTTAGCTAGAAGTAACTTGACTAAAGAATAATCTATGATAGTCAGGAGTGGTTTGGCTTGGGAAAAGAATACTTAAGGGGTTGCTAGGAGTGGGTACGAGCCCAAAGAATATTCTATGTATACTTCATAACATTAGTTTGCTTACTTGAACTTGACTAGTTTAGTCAAGGATTGGATGTAATCTGGTGTAATAGATGAACTAGTATGAGTTACTGTGTAGTTTTTTTTCTTCATTATCTCTTTTTATATTGCATGTTATCATTCTTTATACTAACACAAGAAAGAGAGTTAATGCATGATAACTTACTAAGATGTTTTATTGAAAGTTTTTTTCACTAAGTATTTGATCTACATATGCATTGGTTGGTCAGACACTAAAACTATGATCAAATCAATTATTAAAGCAAATATAAATATATGTTAGTGAAGTGAGTTAGTTGAGTTGTGAAATTTATATCTCACATAACCTTATTGAACTAAGAAGCTAAGCATAAAATGAGCTTTTAATTATATTTGTTTGATCATATTTGTTATGGGTTTTTCTTCTAGAGAAATTTTTTTAAGGTTCATCAGACGAAATTTGTTGAGATGTGTATGTGAAAACATTTCACTTTAAGTCATGTTCTCTGGACATACTTTTATAGGATAAATATACATAAAATTTTGTACGTCAGATAAAAAAATTATAATATAATTTTTAATCTAAACATATGAGAAAATATTCAGACAAATGATTGAATACAGATATAATAAGGAGAATTTAATATAAAACATCATATATGAAAGACTTTTAGTATGACTAATTTACAAATCAGATCATATGATTAACATAATTTTATTTATTTAAGAATTTTTTATAAAAATTAATTAAATTATAATTATTATTATTTTTTATTTTCTTGTTTTTCAGGTATAATTTAAATTAAAATAAGTTACTATTAACTGAGATGTAAATTATTGAATAAAATTACGTATGGGGCCTAACAAGGTTATGGTCACCCTTTAACAACTCTCAAATTCATATATGAACCTACAAAATATAGCAATAGATGTATCATGCTGTAAATGGATGTGTGCACTAAAATTAAGAGCAATAGTTGTGTCATTACTCGTTTCTTTTTCTTCTGATCATTGTATCAATAAATCAAATACTGTAAATGAAACTGGAGTAAGTATGTCATTTATCTCTTTGCCTGCACTCAAAAGTGGATTTCGTTTTGGTACTATCTGTGTATAAAAGCAAACATAAAATAATAGATATTAGATCCTTATACAACCCAAATTGGTGAGTACATATATAATAGTATAAAAGATAGAACAATAAAAAAATTCAAATAAACCTTATTTGGGTATGCAAAGCTGTTCTCGTCGAATGCATTTGCAGATGTGAGCACTGTCTTTGTTGCCTTACTTGCATTTGAACTCTCAATTCCTTTCAGAGAAATCTTGAGATTTATGGGGCTGTTCCCCACGTTTGCAACCTAAACAAGCCAATTGCATTAAGGTGATGAAAACTATGTTATAGGATAAGATTTCAACTTCACTTATATTCTATTACAAACCAATTAATGCATTAACATAGAGTGTGAAAAAAATTGGTAAATAGTTGTATAACAACCTACTAATTAATAAAACATGTCCAATAAACTTTACTGTAAGGTGATATCTCTCACATAAAGTTTGTTCAAGATGTTCTAAGAAAACAAATAAATTACTAAAGGCAAAGAGAATGTACTACCTTTATTTTCAAGGAAGTTTGGCATTGGGAATTTTTCCAGAGAATTGCAGATGCAGCAACTGAATTAGGGTCAGGTGTTTGAAGTTGTGATTTGAGAAGTGTTGCTCCATTTGACTCTCTAAACATAAACTGCACCCAATAGCTAGGAGTTCCATAAACCTGATTGGAATTAAAAACAATTGCATCTGGGCTCCACCTATATGAAAAAAAAAGACACATTTCAAAGTGGCCATTGTTTCACATAATTTATAAATTTTCATAAATGCATTGGAAATTTATGAGAAAAGAGGAAAAAAGGGTTATGGACATACTTCCTGTCATTTGCATTTACGAAAAGTGGTGCATAGGTAGCCATTATCACATGATCACTGCATCAAAAATGGGAATGGTGTAAATTTTGAAAGAATAAAGTAATTATTGATCATGAACATAAAAAACATATCCATGACCCTCCTTTTAAAAAAATAAGTAAGAACATGTTTTGACAAAATTTATCATAAATAGGCAGAAATTTGTCCATACAAACTTAATTTTTTTCATACAAATAACTAAAATTTCTTAACTTATTTATTATTTATAACATTATTTAAGAACTCCTATGCTTCATCTCTTTGTGAGTGACACTAAGAAGGTACAAATTAATATAAATTAAGCTATAATTAATTAACCTGTTTCTTTCTAATCCAATAAGGAATCCAGCTTCGGAAACAGCTCCCAAAAGGGTTCCCTGCTTAGCTTGTTCCTCTCCAATTAGAGCATACTCACTCACAAAAGCCTGAATGGTATATGCAAATCATTCATCAAACTTCAAATGCATAATATTACACAAAAACTATGGTAGAGAAAGAAGAGAGTTGAGTGAGAATTACAAAAACCTTTGGACCATTTCTTGGTGTCTTATCAAACACCCGAGCATTATTAAACATAATTTGATATTCCTTGGGATAAGTCTGGAATGAGAGTTCCAGTATATGAGAAAGAATGAAAACAAAACCAAAATATAGGTATTATTTTTCCAAAGTATATATATGGAACTAATAAGGAATGTTAATTGCAAGAGATAGAATATTACGTGATAATCATACATATCTGCTGGGTGATTTAACGGTTTGGACGAAGCATCACAATTTGAAATTATTTGAATGTCCGGATAAGCAGCTTTTATTGCCTTGTAGAAAGCTAGGTAGTTTCCTAACAAAAAATTACAAAAACCCTTTAACATTTTATTTCAGTCATTAAAATATTAAAAGAGAACAAAAATTAGACAGACTCCTAACATTTTAAATGAAAATTAAAATGAGATTACAAGCCTGCACTTAAAATTTGCCATTTATAATCCATTTCAACCAATTATAAAAAATTATGATTAATTTTTTTTATTAAATTAAAATAATTTTAGAGAGTATTATTGGTATAAATTAATTAAAAATAGTAAAAAATGAATTTTAAAAACTTCACTAACTTAATATACATGTCACATTTGTAATACATGGTGTGTACTAGATGATTTCAATGCGACGAGATTTCTATTCTAGAGCCGCGAGGTTTCCTTTCTAGAGGAAGGATCTGAACATAAACAACTATAATAAAGCTAAGATGAATAACTTTAATGAGTTTATTGAAATAGTTAAACTACAAGACATTCCACTAGTTGGAAGGAGGTATACATGGAATAGACGGAATGATACATCTAAGACTCGATCGGGCCATATTTTGGTCACATGTCTGGTTGGCCTTTTGGTCGGGGTTAAAACAATATACCCAAAATAGACACGTTTCAGAATACTGTGCAATAGTCTTAAAGAATGTATCCATTGATTGGGGACTGAAACTGTCTAAGATGTTATATATATGGCAACAAGAACCAAGCTTTAAGGATATGGTCAAGATTGGGTGGAACTCTTATCAGGGAAGGGGAAACAGTATGGAGGATGTGAAGGAAAAACTAAACTATGTACAAAATTAAGCAGTGGAATAGAGAGGTCTTTGGACTTATAAGTGTAAAGAAACAATAGATAATTAAGGTAATAGGAGCATTAGATTAAAAGGATGATGAAAGTAACTTAAGTGAGAAACTTAGGAAAAACCATATTTAGTTGGTGATGGACTTGATGTAAATTTGTGAAAAGGAACACTCCATGCTGCAACAAAAAGCCAAGGTAGCTTGGTTAGAGAAGGGTCACACAAACCACTCCAGGATTGGATTGGAGAAGGTTTAAAAATGAATTTAAAGGAGTGTAAATAAATGATGCGTGGTGTGAAGATCCAAAAATAATAAAATAGGTTGTAAAAGACTACTTTGACAATAGGTTCTCTACTGAACTGAGTCATAGGATATATTTGGATGGTATCTTTTTTTTTTCAGCTGTAACAGATGACAAAAGTTTAAGAATGTACAGGGAATTTGAGGAGGAAGAAACAAAAGAGGTTGTTAATCAGTGTGGTGGGAGTTCAAAGAGTCTAGGGGCATATGAGTTTAATTTCATATTTATAAAAAAATAACTATGAGACTATTAAGGTGGATGTGTTAAGGGAAATTAAAGAATTTCACAATTCAACCTAGAGGATGTAATACATCTTTCATTACCTTAGTGCTCAAGAAGGAAAACCTACTTAGACTCTCTTTAGTGGAATGCCTATATAAAACTATAACTAATGTTTTAGCAAATATGATGAAACTTGTATTGCCAAAAGTTATATATAGTTGCCAGTCAATTTTTTTTTTAAAGGAAGAGCTTTGTTAGATAGCATATTAGTACCAGATAATGTGGTTGATGACTTAAAGAGAATAAACAAGACAAGGGTATATAGTTGCCAGTCAATTTTTTTTTAAAGGAAGAGCTTTGTTAGATAGCATATTAGTAGCAGATAATGTGGTTGATGACTTAAAGAGAATAAACAAGACAAGGGTAGTGATAAAAGTGGACTATGAAAAAGCTTATGACTCAGTGATAAGCGCCAATTTTGAGTGTTTTTATACATGAGAAAGATTGAGTACTTGTTGGTTTAAGTGTTAATTAAAATAGTAACTACTCCCAATTTTATAGTTTTTGGATATAAATTTATGTTTCGAGTCTTGAGTTAAAGAAAATAATTTAATCTCAATTTTGTGAAATTTCAGGTATAAAAGAATGAAGAAAATGATAGATTGGAAGATTCATGAAGAAAAGAAATAAAAAGTTTAAAATAAAAAAGCCTAAGAGAAAAGTCACTTAACCTAGGCCCAAAACCGAGTTTAAAAGGAGATCTTTAGGATTTTGTGAGGCATCTAGATTTGGAGAAAGGAGAGCAGCCGTCAAGAACGAGAGCAATTTCATGATTCTTCTTCTTCTCTGCAATTTTTTTTTCTTGGATTGTAATGGCTACAATGAGTAGCTAAATCTTCATCTTTGGGATTGAATGTAATCTTTTGAACTCATTTGTATTTTGGTGATTTTAAATATAATATTCAGTTTCTACTCCATTGGTATTTTCATCTTGCACTTAATGC
>Ga0099825_1000679_pt1 | contig 38408 bp, 21 predicted proteins | sample SiratroredBW_FD_76838 | JGI IMG/M metagenome (GOLD analysis project Ga0099825, IMG submission 76838) | Root nodule microbial communities of legume samples collected from California, USA - Siratro red BW | ecosystem: Host-associated > Plants > Roots > Nodule | place: USA: California | collected...
ATATATATATATATATATATATATATATATATTTTGATATATTATGATAGTTATTTTTGGAAAGAAGTATTCTTATAATTTTTTTATTTTTGTTATTATAATTATTATATTTTTAATTTTAATATTATTAATAATTATCTTGTTTTATAAGATTTTAATTAATAATTTTTAATTTATTATATTATTATTATTATTTTATAATTTTATTAAATTTACTATTTTTTTTATAGACGATATATCTTTCGTGCAAATTTTCGCCTAATGGAAAGAAAGAATTTTTGTTATTTCTTTTTCTTGATTTTAATAACAAATTAATATTTTATTTATTGAAATTTTCACTTTCGGCTTATTTCATTTTTCTTATACTTTTATTAAATCCAAACAGATTCATAGTTATAAAATATATCTTAGAGTATTTATAAAGTTAATTTTAATTAATTCTAGGATTTTATGAACATATCTTTAATAAATTTAACAATATTTTAATAATTATTATAATATTCTGTTTTCATAAGAAAAGAGTGATTTCAGGGGTTTTTTGTTTCAACGGGGTCCTTTAAATACACTAACTTTTTGGGATTTCTTTCTCCAATTATTAAGATATAATCCAGAATTTTGGCTGGTAGAGATGAGATTTAGTATCAATCTAATCAAGCCCTGATGTTGTAGAAAGAGCTCGAGATCTTTCACCCCGCAGCCTCTTTTGACTGCGATCCCCCAAACCTAGTAATTAGTGTAAAAACGGGGGTTATTATCGTAATGCCCCTTAAGGCCGCGTTTGGCAATCAACATACCGAATGACTGCGATCCCCCAAATATTCAAATCCATTGCAAACACTGCCTCTAGAATCTAGGGTTTCTCTTTCCCTTTTTCTTTCTCCACTCCCAATTTGCGAACCTCGTTGGATTCAACCAATGCAGCTTATTCACTCCGACGAACCCGCATCTGAGCGGCGCAACTCGCCAGAGAAACCCGAGGATTCTAACTCTGCCTCCGATTCTTTCGACTCCGTAACCGACGATAGAACGGCTCTTGATGTCACCGGGAAGAGCGTCGAGTTTCCGGAGGCGGAGTACGCCGAGGACTCCGCGGAGAGCCTTTATGTGTATAAGAACATTTACAGTCTTATTCCGAAGTTGGTTTCGCGCCTAACGCGATTGCGAACGCTGAAGTTCTTCGGAAATGAGATTAACCTGTTCGCGCCCGAGGTTGGGAACTTGAAGGCGTTGGAGTGCTTGCAGATGAAGATTTCCTCGCCGGGGATTGGAGGCTTGCCGTTGCACACGCTCCAGGGTTTGAAGGAACTCGAACTCTCCAAAGGACCTACCAGACCTTCTGCTTTTCCAATTTTGACAGAGATTTCTGGTCTCCAGTGCTTGACTAAGCTTTCCATTTGTCATTTCTCCATAAGGTTAGTGTTCGTACCTCTATCATTTAATTTGTCTGAATTGTATTTTTTTTAACACAATTGTTGTTTTAGATTACAAATAATGTGGTTTGTGGGTCATTAAGATATGAGTATGTGTGTGTTTTGAAATTACTATAGATACCTTCCTCCGGAAATTGGATGCCTGAAAAAACTGGAGTATCTTGATCTTTCGTTTAATAAGATGAAGACGTTGCCAGTGGAGATAAGTTACTTGAGTGGCTTGATATCCATGAAAGTTGCGAATAATAAGTTGATGGAACTGCCGTCAGCTATGTCTTCTCTGTCAAGACTGGAGAGTTTGGACCTTTCGAATAATAAGTTGACTTCGTTAGGGTCCCTTGAACTTGCCTCCATGCATAGACTTAAGAAGTTAAATCTTCAGGTACCTAGTTATGATTTGTTGCTATTTTGCTGTCTGGAGTATGTTATTTTAGGATGGGGATTCTGCTGCTTCTTTTAACACGCTGAAGATAAATTTTTTTACCCTAAACACCCTACTAGAAAAGTATCTTCTACTATGTTGATGCATCTCTTGAATTCTTTTGGCTGTTTATGATAGTTGTTTTAAGTTGCCGGTGGTCCATAAGTCTAAACTTTTATTGTGGACTTTTGGTTTGGTAGATCAGCTTTGTGGTCTAAAATATTGGTCTATCTGAAAATTTTTACTATCAGTGCGTCCTATGGCTGATTGTGTGCCCCAGTGTCTGATATGCAATCTTTTTCCTGTTTCCTTTGCTTGAAAGTGTTTAATATGCATTTAATTTGGTGGCATCTGACAGTGTTTTACATGGAGGGACCGCATTGAAGGTGCCTTTGTGCATCCAAGGTATTGATTTTGTAGCTGTAGCTTGCATATGAAACAAACGACAATGAATCTGGGTGTTAATGGGAGTTCAGATTTTTTTTATCTAGGTTCTTTATTACTTCTGTGTGTTACTAAGTTCTAACTGTATAATTTAGTATTGGGTTTTTGAAAAAAAAAATATTTTCACACGCCTAACTTGTTTGTATGTGTATTTATTGTTCAAGTACAACAAGCTGCTTGGGACTTTTCAAATTCCTTCATGGATATGCTGTAATATGGAGGGAAATGATGAAGCTAGATGCAAAGATGATTGTAGCAGCACTTCTGTTGAAATGGATCTCAATGAAAGCAACTTTCAGGAAAATGACGAAATCCTTTCTGAGGGTGAGGCTTGTAGTGAATACCCATCTTTGGTTTATTTGCTCACATTTACGGTATATTTGGTTGGAACTAAACATTGAAGAGGGGATGAGTATGGAAGAGAGGTTACAGATTTCAAAAAAAATTCCTTAGTTTTGAGGAGAAGAATGTGGGAGAAATTTGTAAAAAAACATGTGGGGTCCATGCAATGCTCAAGGGTGAAGAAATGTGTGGAAATCACATTATGCATCATTTTTAATCGATTATAAACACATTATGTATAATTTTCAATCAATTATATAAACAATATAATCAACTATATTTTTGTTATGACAAAATTTACTGTATAAATATAAGTCTAAATAGAATTTATTGTATAGTTATATATATAATCAATCATTTTAACACATGATCGATTACATATGTAATTGATCATGCCCATTTGTATATAATCGGTTATGTGTTAACACAATCCATTTTATATATAACCAAGCATCATATATATATATATATATATAATAATTATTATTTTTCATGTTTTTATCTCTACTCTATCTGTCTTCTACCAATTACATTTATTTTACTCCATTTTCTCCCTTCCAAACCTAGCATTAGTCTTTGCACTTCCCTTTTGCAGTGTGAGTCGTTGGGTTTATTTATTAAGAGCCAAGTACTCTTGTATGATTTCTTTTGCAGGTCCTAACCACATCTCATCAAGCATGCTAACAAGCTCCTCATCTAGCAGCAGAAGTTTTGCATCCCGCAAGTCAGGTAAGCGTTGGAAAAGACGGTATTATTTACAGCAGAAAGCTCGTCAAGAACGCTTGAACACCAGTAGGAAGTGGAAGGCTGTAGATCATGACCAGTTGTTGAGCAAGAAGATTCACAGAATTTCTGACCCAGGAAATCGTGATAGTCTTGATTCTAAAACTTGTGCAGAAATTGTATCAGAGAATGGGAACCTGGATGATAATAAAAGAATATTTTCTGAACAAGCAATAAATGACAATAAAGTTGATAATGTTAACAATGATAATGTAATTATTGAGAAGGACTTTTCTGGGGAAGATTGCTGCACTACTGAAAGCAAAGATGAAAATGATGCATGCTTGTGCCCTGTAGTGAACAGGCAAAGTGAACAGGATGAAGTATCTTGTTTAGAAATTTTAGAGTGTGTTTCTAAATCAAAGAGACATTTAGACCGGGATCTTGATAATCCTAAACCGTGCAAGTCTAGAAAATCTGTCAGTGCTAGTTCATCATTGTCTTGCAAGTACAGCAAGATCTCATTTTGCGGCATTGAAGACCATCTATCAGATGGCTTTTATGATGCAGGACGAGATCGGCCATTTATGCCTCTAGAGAGTTATGAGCAAAATCAGTGTCTTGCTTCTCGTGAAGTCATCCTTTTAGACAGGTATTTTTTTTTCTTAATATTGTTATTAGTAGTAGTGGTGTTAGTATCATAGTAGTAATGGTTGTATATTATACCCTAGTTTTATTCCTAATGTGATTGGATTGTGTCTTATCTTTCAGAAAAAGGGATGAAGAGTTGGATGCTATTATGCTAGCTGCTCAGGCATTGGTCTATAATTTGAAGCAGTTAAATGGTTTAAACAGACATGGGAACCAGGATGTGGTTGATAACTTGCAGACTGCATCACTGCTTGCACTCTTTGTATCAGATCATTTTGGTGGCAGTGATAGAGTCGCTATTGTAGAACGGACACGGAAATCTGTGTCTGGTTCGAACTATAATAAACCTTTTTTCTGTACATGCTCGGCTGGAAGCAGTACCAGTATAAAGGCTTCCTCTGAACCAGTTGTAAACACCATAGAAGATATCACTATTCCTAAGATATCAGAAAAATCTCTCGACTCTATTAAAAAAAGGCGAAATTCAATCATAGTTCCAATTGGCTCTGTGCAGTATGGTGTATGCAGACATAGAGCTCTGCTTTTTAAGGTAATTGTTGTTACTATAATACAATAGAATTGTGCACTGATTTTGTATTGTAGTTTTTCAGTTTGTGCCTTATTGTGATGGTCTAATGCTAGCTGATTTGTTCTACAGTATTTATGTGATCACATGGAGCCATCAATTCCTTGTGAGCTTGTCAGGGGTTACCTAGATTTTTCACCACATGCCTGGAATATCGTTCTAATTAAGAGGGGTGCCAAGTGGGTTCGAATGCTGATTGATGCTTGTCGACCTCTAGATATAAGAGAAGAGAAAGATACTGAATACTTTTGCAGGTATGTACCGGTGTCAGAAGTGGATGTGGAACATATTGTCTTTTTTTAAAGCACAGTTTTGCTTGGTATTATATAGTATTCTTCTCTCACTTGAGTGGCCTTGGCTATATTTAAGGTTAATTTTGTATGCTAGTTAATTTTATTATTGGTTTCATGTTGAAATATAGCTTTTGATGAGTTTTATTTCTGTTATAAATTGTCATGTTAACTTATCACCAATCATTTGACATTTTTTAAATTAGATCTTGTATCATATTGTACAGTGTAAAGAATTATGCTTAAAATTACTAAACTAAAACCACCAGTAAGCCTGGCTCCAATTTTAGTCCAAATATTTATGTAATATCTTCATGGAACCTAACCTTGTGTAAATTAAAGAATATGACTGAATATCATAGTTTTCTCCAAACTAAGTCTTAGTGGATCTTTGGATAATGTGTACAAACATAAAAGTCAGCATCACGCAATTTTTAAAAAATATCTTTATGGAACTCTACCCTGTATGAAACTAAATGAATATTGGTGACGTTGAAAATCATAGATGGTCAGTATTACATTTGCAATGATGAATACAATTTAGACCCAAGTGTGCATTCTTCTGGTTGATTAAAATTTCCTAAGAATTTACTTTATTTAAATTTGACTTCTGTGAAATTATAAGGGATTATGGAGACTGATGATTTGAATTCCAGGTATATACCTCTTAATCGAACCATGATCCCTCTTTCTTCAAGAGGAATTCCAGGTTCTGATTATTCTTTTCCGTCACTTACTACATGTGATGAACTTGAGACAAAGTCTTCAACTACTTTAATTAAATGCAAAATTGGATCAGTTGAGGCTGCAGCAAAGGTTTGTAATTGAACATAATGGCCATGAATTGTTCTACCTTACTTGTTAATTTAAATTGTTGCTGTGATTATTTGGATATAATATAAAATATAATGTGGTAACTTCATACACATCTTGTGTGGCATTGTAGGTGCGTACTTTGGTAGATCAGGGGAGTTCGGCTGACAAAATTAAAAACTTTGAGTATAATTGTCTGGGAGAAATAAGAATTCTTGGTGCTCTAAAACACCCCTGCATAGTAGAAATGTATGGCCACCAAATGTCTTCTCAATGGTCTGTCTCAGCCGATGGTAATCCTGAAAACCGTGTGTTTAGATCTGCCATTTTTATGGAGTATGTGGAAGGGGGCTCTTTAAAAGTAAGATTTTCTATATCATTTTTTTGTTATTACTAACACATTTTTTGTTATTTTATTAAATTCACACTTATTTTTACACAGAACTATCTGGAGAAGATGTCAGAAACTGGGAAAATGTATGTTCCTGTGGAGTTGGCTTTGCATGTTGCCAAAGATGTCTCAAGTGCTTTGTCAGAGCTGCACTCGCGGCACATAATTCATCGTGACATAAAAAGTGAAAACATTCTGCTTGATTTGGATAGGAAGAGAGACAGTGGAGCTCCCACTGTGAAGCTCTGTGATTTTGATAGTGCAGTGCCACTAAGATCAACTTTACATGCATGTTGTATTGCTCATTTGGGAACACCTCCTCCCTGTGTATGTGTTGGAACACCTAGGTGGATGGCTCCAGAGGTTATGCGGACTATGTACAAAGAAAAATCTTATGGACCGGTAAGATCCTCCTACTGATCATCCATTTATTGAGTTTGAAATATATGAACAATATAAATAATTTTGTAACTGGCCATTTTCAGAAGTTTAACTATAGGTCCAGCTCCTTTGATTTTGAAGTTATCTGATTTTGGAAAAGGATATTATGCTTATGTAAATGTGCGATTAATAAAAATAATAGTAGGTAGTTCTCGATGATGCCAAAGTCAAATATATTTTGGATTAATAGCTTTTCCTTTATTTCTATGATTTCTTAACTGTCTCGAACCCACCCTCGTTTTATTCTGTTCCTATTATTGTATTTCTCCATTTATCTCCCACCTCTTTATTATGCACATAACACATTTTTGCACTTATATATCACATACGAACTGGTAGTTAAATATAAGTTTTGGCAAACCTAGAAGGAATGAACAAGAGACCCGGTCTTAGATTTCCTTTATGGGGGCATTTTGTTATATAGGATCCTTTTTATTCTTGGGAATCATGTATTTTGGGAATGTCATACATATGTTTGATATGTCCAAAATATGTTCGGGAATGAGACATAATTATAAAATAAATTAGCCCTTCGCGGCCTCGTTGCAATCTTGAATTCCCATCCCCTCTTTTCTTAAAGTTTTAGTGGGAAACTTCTAAGAGTCCCACCTGACGAACACTCCCTTGATTTCAAATTTGACTAGTTGTTTACTACAAGTAAATTCATATTCATATTAAAGTACATTGCAGAAGTTGGATTATTTTAGTTGCTCTCTTAATATATTTCAATTTATGTGAAAAGAGAAATAATTGACGAGACTATCAGATCAGGGATTAGATTAGTTGTGTAATATGGATTTCGTCTTGATGTTCCAAGCATTACAGTATTGACTGCATTACTGATATATGATGGAAAGATACCTCAAAGAAAATCATGAACTCTAACAATATTCTTGGCATATATAACCAATTAAACAGACTGATGTTGATATTATATAATAAGAAAAACTGTCTTCTGTTTGATTTTAGTTTCCTAAACTAGTATGTATACTGGTTTAATGCATGAGTCAATATTTTTTAAGAGAATAATTGCTACTTTATTTTAGAACTACTTGAGTTTGGAGGCTGATAGAAAGTCAGTGAGAGTTGTCTCAGCTGATATATTATGTATTTATAAAAAAGAGTGAGTACATATATAGATATAAAGACATGAGGCTACAACCTATAACTCTGATCCTAAAGCTAGGTGCACCCAAAAAGTAACTTTATAAAGGTTGTCCGAAAAAATAATATACTACTATTTAACTCTTCCCCTCTAGCTAGAGCATATAAATTGTATGCACTAAGCTTGAAATATATAACTGAGTGAGAATGTGCGCAAGCTGGTCCTTAGAGTTGAGAAATGCAGTACTAAGATTCGTGGACAGCAATTTCTCCCTTGACAAAATGACAATTGACTACTGAGTTTGGTTCTCTCGTGAAACACTGGATTGAAGGCAATATGAATGGTTGTTTGATAATCATGTACAAAAATCTAATTCTTGGAGGAACTGTTTTACCCACACAAGCTCGCAAGTGAGAGATGCCATTGTCCTATACTTAGCTTCAACCGATGATCAAGCAACTACATTTTGATTTTGGCTTTTCTAAGAAATAATATTTCGTCCAATGAAAACACAATATTATGTAGTAAAGCATACGTCCATAGGAGAACGTGCCCAATTAACATCACAATACGTAGAGATTTGGTTATTCCCTACAACACCAATTTGCAAAAGGCAAATTTTATCTAGTAATAGTAAGATAAATAAGTTTTCCAACTAGTCTTGTATATCTTTCTGGATCAGAAAAAGCTTCACCTATTCTACCATTAATTTCTGATTTGGATCCATAGGATTGTTCAGCGGTCTACAATCAATCATATTTGTCTCTTTTAGGATATCTAGAGTATATTTCCTTTAAGAAATTACAACACTTTTCATTTGATTGGACTATTTCAATGCCCAAAAAGTAGTTGAGACTTCCAAGATCCTTGGTCTAAAAATGATTGCATAAGTATTCCTTTAGCTGAAAAATTCTAGTGGCATCATTCCCTATAATGAATATATCATGCAAGGGAGGTATGATAATAGAAAATTGAATGATCTATCGCACTACGTTTCAAAAGTTTGAACAGTGTGGTTGAATGTTCCAAAGCAAGCACATGGAAATTGGTTGAGACCATAGAAAGAGACACAATCTACAAACTAGACTAGACTCCCATTGAGCAACAAAGCCAGGAGGTTGCTCCATGTAGACTTCTTTCTCTAGATCACCATGAAGAAAAACATATTTAATATCCAATTGATGAAGATGCTAATGACAAATGGTTGCCATGGCAAAGAAAATATGGGTAATAGCAGTCTTGGCCACCAGAGAGAAAGTATTGTCAGCTGACAATGACAATCGAAACAGGATTGATCTGCTTTGATAATTTGGAGAATGATCAAAACTCAGTGAGAGTTGTCTAAGTTGATGTATTATGTTTTTATGAAAAAAGCGTGAGTGCAAGTATATCGAAAAGACAATAGGCTACATCCTATGACTCTTGGCCTAAAGTAGCTTTATAAAAGCTTAACAACAAATAAACAACTATTTAACAAAACTAAATCCTATTCATAAAATGAATATTAGGAATTCTATTATTGAATAAAAACTAATTCTAAGAGAAAATAAAAACTATTAAATTAGTTTTACATGTGATGTGTTGTGTTTTAGGCTATTATTGTGATGGGAACATTAAGAGAATTGTGTTATCATTGTATGATACCATCATTTTTGTTTTCCCTGGGAACTCGCGTGGGGCTAGACATCTTTTTCGTACGACCTTTATAAAAAATGTATTATTGGATGTTCCAATTCATAATTTAGAATGTGTTCCTTAGGAAAGTAAGTCACTAATTTGGATGGACACTTCGTGCAATTCATAATGTGGAGAAGAGATTTGAATTACATGGGACAAAGCATAAACGGTGACCAGTTATTTTAGGAAATTTCTTGCCTGTTGCCTTGGAAAATTTTCAGTTTGTTTATGAAAATTGTGCGATATCCCCCTTCCTAGCAAGGACAAGTTTGATGTTCCATTTCACCCTTTTGTTGTGGTTAGAGGTGCAAGTGCACATGTGGCTTCATGAGTTAAAAATATATGTATAGTGAAAAAAAAAAAAGTTGCTCAGCAACCACAAATAGTATCTTGGGTTGTAATTTATCTTTTCTTCTTCTTGTGACAGGAAGCTGACATATGGTCGTTTGGATGTTTACTTTTGGAGATGCTTACTTTGCAAATTCCATATTCTGGGCTTTCTGATTCACAGTTCCTTGATAGTCTGCAGGTGTGGTCATCATTTGTTCCTTTCTGTACCACCAGGGGCTGTTCTTGTACCATCTGGTTTATGTGCAACTTCAATTTGCCAATTTTAATAAATTTTACTACAATGGTCAATGCAGATGGGTAAACGACCACAATTAACTGATGAGCTGGAAGCATTGAGTTCAACGAATGAACCCTCAATGATTCCATCCGGTGAAGAGCTAGAAAAATCAGATGTTGAGGTAGACATGTTGAAATTCCTTGTTGATCTGTTTCACAAGTGCGTAGAGGAAAATCCTAACAAGCGTCCTACAGCTGAAGAAATCCATAAAATGCTGCTTGCACACACACACAAAGATCGATTACAAGTTTAATATTATAGGAAGGTTTAGATGGGTTACTCTGGTGGCCTTGTCCTAGCGAAATATATTATTATTCCTTTTCTTCATAAAGTGTACTAGGGTTTATGCAAGAATAATTTTGTTACTTGTATTGTATGAGGTATAAGTCTCTTCCGTGAGTTGTATCGTTTGTACATTTTCAAGGGGTTGGATCCATGCGGCTCTCATGTAGTCTGATTTGAGATCTTTAGGATGGTAAACGTTGAGATGAGCATGACTTCCAACCATTCCTCAATTGTATCTGATTTTTATTGATGCCATTGAATTGAATTCTCGGATTAATTTATTGATGCCTTTTGAATTCTGTGCTATTTTATAGGAGCCTATTATTTTTTGACCAATTTTGGTACTATCAAGCTAGGCATGGGTTTCTATTTCTTTAAATAATTTGATGGTAAGTGATTTGGAGGGTTGCATGATTGCTTATTCGGCTGTTTCCAAGAACCGTGAACCCTATTTTGCTTAGATCAAGATCCGTAAGCTGTAAAAATGCAGGGAAATACAAAGATAGTGTTGGCAAACCATTTACCTGGGACAAGTTGATGACAAATGCTTACAAAGTTGAAATTTATTAATAATTATAAATTTTATGGGTCTTATTTTTTAAAATTGAGTTTTATTTATGATTTAATAGTTTCTAATAAGTTTTGGTTAACATGATAGAATCGTAACAAAAATTGTTATTGTAACAAAGAAAGGTTACTGTATCCCAAATCAAATTGTTGATTTCAAATGCTGGAGAATTTCAAATGAATTTGATTGGTTTGTTTTTCTAATCTGTTTTCTTGCTTCCTTAGACTTGACTGGAGGCAGGAATGTCATAAATCAGCAACGATATGGGCTATATTGTCTCGTGACAGACTAAATGGTTGTTAGCAGGTAACGACAACGAATGATTATTACCTCTCAAAACTAATGTTTCAATCTATCTTGTATTTTTACCTGGTTTCACATGCAGCATTTGGTGTCATAATAATAACCCTTAAATTATTTACCAAAAGCAAAAGTCGGCGTCCTTTTCCTCTAACTAATAGCAATTAGTTATTAATAAAGAGGTGCATTGCATTGGACACTCATCTGCAGCATGGCAGAATGACACCCACCTCTGAACAGCTTGTACTCCATTTAGTTAATATTGTTTAATGGGGTTGCAGATGCTTCATCCCTCAGCTGTTCTTTATGTTCCCTTTTCTGTGAGCACCTAAAGTTGAGTCTGGGACTGGAAAAATTGAGTGGTCTTTGCATCCTAATACAAAGAGTGCATGCAGTAAACAGTAGCAGCAACTCTGGACCACTCTACTCACAAGATTCTTGTACTTAATAGTTATATATCTCTCCCACATCTGCCATATCCTTAACAAAGACCAGAATCACTCATTAAAAAAATCATCCACCTATATGTATGTAGGGTTCTTAGGGAACGAAATCCCAAAACACTCCTCCATCCTTGCCAGTGGATTGTGGACACAACACAACCGAAAGCTCATTTCTAGGAGGGCCCTTAACACTCAGCAAGAATCCTTGAACTAATCTGAGCACCCAGCAAACCCCATTTTGAAAAATTTACTTGTGACAATGCCAGTTTAGTTTGTTTACACATTAATTTTGACCTTGTGTCATCAAGCATCGATGTTTTGTGACAACTGCAGAGAAAAATGACCTGTGACAATATTTTTAGAAAGCAGTATTGAGTAGACTGCTTATGTGACAGAAAATTCAATGAAAGCGAAGAATGGAAATATCTTTTTGGCTTTAGATGCTGCTAAGCTTTCTTTACCTGGGGTGGTGATGGTACCTATTCCTTTTCTTTTTCTTGTCTCTATTTTTTACCTGCTGACTTGGTTGGCAGTTTTGCTACATTGGTATAACTGAAGAGATTGAGACCCCAAATAACCAAATGGAACATGCTTTCTGCAAATCAAATGCGGACCACCTCTGCCCTCTGGCTTCGAGCCAGCCTGTTTTGTTGCAAGCTTGGGGCATATATACATTGTGGACCATGATGTTGAGACTTAATAGTAATTTTTCCATTATAGGCAACAATTACAATTTTGGCACACAAATCTAACTTTCGTAACCCAATACTTTACTGGCACAATTAAATATGTGCTGTCATCTATGGCAACATTATATTCCCCCTTTTCATAAAAATAAAAATAAAAGCCCACATTTTGTATTCCTATTTGTATTTTCTATTTAAATCACACCACAGTCAACTTAACTTTTCCCCCCTCTAAACATTTTAAATTTTGCATACATCTCAGCTATTGTTTTTCTTGATACGAGGAGTTATTGTATATGACCCTTGAATTAATTTGACAACACTTATTCAATCATCAACAGATAGTAGTTAGCTATGGTGGTCTCTTATTTCTAATAACCATACACTATTTTCTTTAAATACATAAAATATTATAAGTTTAAAGTTTAAAGGGAGACGACCACGTTCAGTTACTAACTAATCGAGTATCGTGATTACGAATAACTTGTCAATCGTTTTTACTCTTATCTGTTGGAAGGAAAAAAAAATTATGATAATAACACTATTTTTCTGTCTCTCCGTATCCCATTCGTATAATAACTTTAATTATGGAAATGTTAATTAATTGATGTTTTAGTATATTTGAAATTATAGAAATAATTTACAATTACATTATATTAATAAAAGTTAAAAAGGTTTGTAGGGCAGTTGCCACATGCTCCATATTTAAAATAAAAAGCATTGTCATGCATCCTAAAGTTTAACTTGGGATATGTGCAGGCCTAGCTTCACAATATATTCCAAGCTAGTGTGCCTCGACCCAACGGGATATAACAAAAAAATAGAGTAAACATTTTCAGATATATTTCCCCTTTTAGAAAAAAAGTGGGAATTGAGTTTTAAACACTCGGGAATTAATTGAAAGCATGTAGATGGATTCTTATTTATTTTATTTTTTTCTGATAAAAAAATATGTGAGGCATTTCAGTTTTTTCATATGTATAATATGCTGGTAATCAAATGAACATTTTTACTGTTCATAATAATTTTATTCAACCCAAATAAGATTATTTTCATAGAAGATATATCGATTCCAATATATAAAATATATGTATAATTTTAAATATAATAATATAATTGTCAAATCCTCAAATTTAAAGTAATTATAGTATTATTCATTCAAGTCTACATTAGTAAATAATAAAGTCTAATTGATATATACCACTAACGAGAAACAAAAAACAAGTTTTAATTTAACTTTTAAATTAGTTATTATCAAAATTAACAAGCTTATCATACACAGTAAGTTTTTATGAAATGACAGAAAAAAAATGTATTAGTACATATATATTATTTTTCTTGACAAGAATAGAAATTATATCTTACCAGTGACAATGTTTGATCCTATAAAAGTTATATCCATATTAGTATTTGAGTGTGTCTTGAATAAAATTACATGCAAAAAAGAGTATATCTAGGAAACAAAATAATTACAATTATATGATAATATACAGGATGATATCAAACACAAGTAAAATAGTATGAGGATTATGTTCATAATACACATCTTAATAATTGATTTCATAAATAAAAAAAATAAGAACTTACTTATTAGCGCCAGATAAGAAATGTTTACGTAATATACAATATTTATGTGACGTTGATAAATAATTTTATAAAACGATCTGACACTAAAAGAAATTTAACAAAAAAGTTTAAATATGTTTTACGTTTTTAAATAGTGTTTTTTTTGTAATTTCTTTATTTAATATTCGACTCCACTTTTTTTTTTGCTTGTTGTAACAATAATAGAAACAAAAGTTACTATATTTTATAAGAAAGTAAAAAGTACACTAAAAATATTATATTTTCTACTAAAAGGACTGTATTTTACAAGACATAAAACAAAAACAAGTATCCTTAACGTGTTGATCTAACAATAAATATTAGAAATATTCAAAACCATTTTTTATAGAAATTAAAAGGAAAGTCTTTTAATAGAAACCTTAAGCACACTACAAGAAAAAATATTTAAAGATTAATTTTTAGCTATAAAATGAAATGATTACTAATTGTGATCAGAATAGTCACCAAATTAGATTTTGGTTGCTAAATAACTATAAGATAGAAATAATGATTGAATTTAATAACCAATTAAGTCAAATAATTGACATCTAACGTTAGCTACCATAAGCGGGTTGGTCCGATTGGAGAAGAAAAAAAAAGATTCAATTAAAAATCTTTTCCGGGAATATCTATTTTCTCAGAGAAATGGATAAGATATCCCGACACAGTGCCATGTTGATACCACGGTAAAAAGAAAATTCAAAAGGATAAAAAAAAATGAAAGTTTTAGTGACCTATACTATTAGATTCTAAATTAGTCTCTAATTTAATTAGATACCAATTTAGAATCTAATGATATAGGTCACTAAAATTTTGGTATCTAATGTTAGATATCAATTATTTAACTTAATTGGTCACTAAATTCAATCATTACTTCTATTTTGTAGTTATTTAACAATCAAAATTTAATTTGGTGACTATTTTGATCACAATTAGCAATCATTTCATTTGGTAACTAAATATTAGTCTTAAAATAATTTTTTTCTTGTGGTGAGATTTTAGTCTCTGAACATATATGAATGTAGCAAACAAATCTGTTAAATAGAAACTTGCAATAGGGCATTCAATGAATCCCTTCTATGATTTTTGAATTTTCTTTAGAATATAAATATCTTTTATGAAATATAATCTTGATTGAATTATCTAAGATCACTAACAAAATCAACAATCCAAATTCTTTTAAATATTTGATCTAGTTATATACTTAAAATTAGAATTTGAAATCACTAGAAGCATCATGTGTTTATGTTTTGGTGATTATAGCTTCTTCTTTTTCTTTATTTTATTTGCAGTGTGCACGGACACACACAAATTATTAGTAAATCAAGCTACATGACTTTAATTACAAAATACTTGCAGTATTTATTTATTCTACTCTTATCTTTTAGGAATTGTTTCATCGGAGATACATCTTCTGGAAAAAAAAATTCACCATTCTTGTTTTTGATATTTGAATAGAAAAAAAACTTGAAATTTCCAGAGATTGAATATATATAGTAGTATGAACGACAGTGTATTACAATGTCATTGGCATAGAATGATAACAAGTGACTTTGAAAAATATGCATACAAAGGTATTATTTTACACTTTTTATTTCTCTCTCTCATCATGGTTGTTTTATTATTAGATTTCAACAATGGTTGTTTTATGATTAGATTTCAACAAGTAGAGTTATCACCCTTAATGCTAAAGAAAAATATTAAAAGGGTGTCTTTTAGTTTAATATTTTTTTGAAATACAGATATACTTCTTGATGATTTTAATTATTAATTTAATGGATAATTATAGCTCTTTTATATATATCTTTCTCTTTAATGCAACTCTTACTTCAATCAAGTTCCAACTTTTTCTTTCTAACAAGATCACATTAACTATTACTTATAAAGAAATTTAACAACCTGATCAGTTGATGGTCATGCTTGATAACAATAGATTATAATTTAACTGGGAACTAATATAAAGATTTAATACTTGAAAGGGTACACTTTATTTGAAATTCAGTAATGCCAAATTGTAGGTGATCAAATTATGTAAAATTCTTCTAGTTTAATAAATTGTTTCAAACTCAAGTTTTAAATAAGTAGTTGCATTAAATATTTAGATGAGAATTTTACCGTGTTTTATCATGTTCGATTATTATTTCTTTTATAGAAAATGTTTTTGGTATATGAAAAGAATAATATAGTTAAATTAGTTTACTGAGTTAGAATGATTGATTTGAAGTAAAATGATGAAAACTCTATCGTAAACAGCATATACAAATGACATATCAATTAGATAAGTTCATTTGTCAAATACATCAAATAAGATATATATGTCAGTTGAATTTTTTTTTTTAAACCTACTCTAAATCTAGCAAAATTGTACGTTTGGTAAGTTTTAGATTGGACAATATACTCACACTAATTTTTGAAGTATAATAAGAATAAAAATGATTACTATATTGTTGTTGTAAGATTTAAGAATAAACAATTAAGCTTAAACTTAAACTAATAACAAGTAAAATTAGATCTTAATTTTTGTAAAGTAAATGCTTTTGTGTGCATATATTCGAGTATAATGCTGCTGTTGCATGCCTATAGAAGGCATAGAATTCCCTTGTGTGAAGAATTGAATGCAGTTTTTAACATTATCATTGAAACCTTTTAACCCAACTGTGTGTTGGATGAAGTGAATATTTGTTAGTAAATTAATGAGATGCGGCATCATGGTACCTAAGCTGAGTCAGTGATGAATTGTGCATTGAAACATAGACAAGTAGCAGATAATGCATCATGTTTAATTTCAAGATACTAACATTACCTTTAATTTGGTGACCAATAGAAGATGAACATCCAAAGACAATAATCAGAATAAAATCCAGGCATTTTTATAGCCCCATAATTCCTGTCTACAACCCTATCATAACACATTAACTACACCCATCATTGCTATAATTAATCTTTATAGGCAGAGAATAAAACAATGCTATTACTCATCAATGTTTTTAAAATGGGTATCCATGCATGTCTAACTTGTTTTAAACAAAAATGGTTAGGCTATTCATGTTGTTATCAGTATTGCAAACTTCTTACAAACTTCAGTTCTTGATTAGTTTTTAAATGATCTTAATCATATTTGTTTCCCAATTATATTTCGAAGTTATTAGAAAATTATATAATCATAAAAAAAATTGAAAAGGTTGGAGGTTGACATATTGCAATCACATGAATTTCTTTTGAAAAAGCTAGCTGCTTTTTAAATTCTTTAAAATGATGAAGAGAGTATAATTGCACTTAAAGGTTTAAAAAAAAGTAACAGGTATAAAATAAACCATTTGTGTAATGTGATTCTCTCCCTCTTTAATTTTCCTATATTCTCTTATTAACACTTTGGGTCCTCCTTGCACCATTCTGATTTCACAAAATTGATCATAGCCGCCACCTCCACATATAAAGTACCCATATAAAATACCTAGTCCAAATAAAATACACAATACTTATTCGGTATATATCTAAGAATCTTTAAGACTTGATCAGAAACTATATATTCTTGCCACATACACTTACACGTGCTTTCTGTTCCTTCACCAAAAACCAATCAAACAATCCATTACACAAATTTAGGTAAGCTTTATTCCTTTAAGATGCATGTAATAAGTTCATGTCTTGATGATTTAAGCATTTAAAAGCTTATATTACTTTAGAATATATATGTGTATAAATAATGCTACTTACATATTTTATGATATACATAAATGATTAATTTATATGAATTAGAATAGCTTAGAAAATTTGCAATAACATATACTTTTACAAAATTAGTTAATATAATAGGAAATACTTGAAAAAGTATATATTGTAAACTTAATGTAAGTGTACGACACAGATTTTTACCTTATATGAAATTTTAGAATATATAAAATCTGCTTCTTTTTGAATATTTTTTTTAAAAAAAAATGTCTTCTATTTATTTCTGTTTTGAAAATAAAAGATAACATAAAATTATTTTCCTCAATTATATTTTTACTTGCTCACGTAGTTTTAAATTAATTTATACATTTATCATAAAAATAAAATGAAAACGACTAATATCTACTTATATTATACAATATAAATAAAAAGGATAAAGTAAGAAACTTCATAATTATTTTATGAGAAAAAATTAATGTTTACAAAAAAATCCTTATATAAATGTCACTTCTCATACTTTTAGATGTTTTTTTTATTCTAAAATAACTGATGTTTTATAATTTTAAAATGTAATTAATATTTTTCTCTCTCAAATATATCTTTATTCAATACCTGCTATTAGTGGTGTAGGCACAAAGAATCAATACATCAAATAAGAAATTTTTAGTCAAAATATAAAATATTTACTTTTATTACATATTTAATTCATGTGTATTAATTTTAGACATCTAAAAAAAATATCAGGAAAAGGAGTAATATTATTATTATTTAATGTTTACAAAATTGTATCGGTGTAGTGAAATACTAATCCCGAATTACTAGTACAGCTGAATTAATGCTTTTCAATAAAAATGGCATTAATGAATGTGGTAGGAATTTTTTAGTATCTGGCTGATGTTAAATAAATGGTAGCAAAGGGAAAACGACCGGTACAGACTGTAATTACATCTTCTTCTTCCTTTTTCAACTCTTACCAGCCACTATAAAAATAAAATAATGGTACATTTAAACACATAAGCTATAAAATAGATAATGACATAAATACTTTAGATCCATCATGTCACTAGCACTATCTATAAGAAGAAAAAGGGTTCCAGATAGCATTAATTTTATAACTAATGAGTCATTTTCCTAATCACCAGTATCAAACGTTTCCAGTATGTGGTATATATGCAGCTGGCACCTACCAGATGCAGCACAAGCAAGTATTCGACAAATGGCAAATTTGCAAAAGAGAAAAAAAGAGATCCTTAATTTTAATTTGGTTGAGATGCTTTTTTTCTTCTTCCTGATGCATGATGTGTGAACTAATGCAAATGCCTATGTAGCCATGCAAATGGTCCCCTCATATACGCACCCTTTTCTTTTGGCTCATCTTCACTGCTTTCCTTCTCTCAGTCACATTAAGAGATAGAGAGAGACTCTCTCTGTGTGAAAGGGTTCCTCACTTCCTTAGTACGCAGCCCAAAAGTTATTAATGCACTTGTAATATATATAGAAAACACTCGCTATCTTGTCTGCAAACTGCATGGTGCTAGTGTTGGCGTGACAATATTCAATTTGCATCACTAGGGACCACTTTTTACCTCTTTTAATTTGTTTTCATTTTAATATTTTCTCCAATAGCTTTACATCCCCCTAATATTCCATTACTTATAGATAACAAATATTAAAAGTTAAAACAAAGGGTGAGGCCAAAAAATTATAAAGAAAAGAAAAAGAGGATGAAAAGAAGAAGGAACCCTTCAGTTTTTCACAGGAGTGTTCTTTCTTAATTCCCCCTGATCGCTGCTATATATAATAGTGGCTCTTCCTATCTTCTCCATCCAAACCCTAGCTACCAAAGGCAGCAGTTAAAAACTCTCTTCAATTCCCAATCTCATCATCATCATCACCTTTTGCAACCCTTCTTCTTCTTTTTCTTTCCAGTAACTACCTACCATCATGCACCACTACCGGTTGAAGCTGCCAGCATGATCTTAACTTCCCTCACTTGGTTGAGGAGAGATCAGATCATGTGGCAGTTTCACCTAGTAGTTGTTGGCCGCATGAACCCTAGTTCCTTCTCTAATTTTTTGTCTTTAATTATGTGTTTGCTGTCTTGGATTTTCTTCTATTGTTTGTAATGGATATACAGAAGGAAAGTGTAACTAGTAAGAATGAATTCATGCTATACTTCTTCTCTTATCTGGTTCTTACTCTGGCATATATACAACTGCTACCTCATTATTTTCCCCTTGTTTTTTTCTTGGATAAAACAAAGAATATGAGATATTTTATGATTATTTTACTTTTCTTCTGCCACTGCGTGAAATTGAATATGCTTTATGGTGCGAAATCTTAATTGTATGACTGTTAGGGTTTTGAGAGACAGGATTTGTTTTGCGTGGCTCGGTGCAATGCATTCGTAATTTCAGGATCCGATTGGTGCTTCGGTGTCTGAGCCACCATTACATTGGAATTGTAATACACCCTTTTTTTTCTGTTAAATTTATCTATTGGATTTTCTTTACTATTAGTGTCTTCCTTTATTTCCTTGGTGGTGGTGATGGCAGTGAAATTCTGTATTTAGGGTTCATGTTGATGGTTGTTTGTACTTTCTGGATTTTCAAAGATACTCTGAACTCTTTTAACTACCTAGATTTCTTTTCTTTTATCTTCTCTTCTTTTAAAGATGGTCAATTAGTTAATTAGAGAGAGGTTGAGAAGAAAAGTAATATAGTGATTTTTTCCCATGACATTTTGGGATTAACATAGCCGGTATATGTTTGTTCATAGCTTGATGTTGAATAAACATTGATGGATATAAATACTACAAATTTGTAATTAATGCATATGGCTCACAGTGCAGGTGAGTACTTAGGCCAATTCATATTGCTTGATATATGAGAAATTGCTCAAATGAGACAAAAAAACTATTCCATTGCTGAAGTCATGGTAGATTCTCAATATCTCAATGTACTTTCCTCATCTTGCTAGGATCTGAGTACAGCCTTTTGGCATAGGTTTTTGAATTTGGATCTTTACTACGTGATGAAACAATCATGTGCTTTGTATCCCAAAGAAAAAAAAAAAAAAACCCCTAAGTGAGTATGAGTATGACAAAGAAAAACTAGTAATAATAAACTTTAATATTTTCTTCAACTGTTTACAATCATCTGTTGCATTGAAAATTGATCCTCCTTGGAATAATCTCATATGGATAATCAATTGGTTTCCTCATAAACTCAATGATCTGCTAGTTTTCTGAGGACAAATGTATGCAAGCACATGAAGTCATGAACCACCATGTCCCCATTATATAATATCATCTGGTTGTGCAACATTTGTACATGTCTGCAGTCTCTTTCCCTCTCTTCTTTATCTTCTTTGTCCATTTTGGTTCTCACGGGATTTTCTTTGGATTTGAAGCTTCCTCTTTTTTTCCTTCTTTTATTTCTCTTTCGGTAAGATTCCACATAGCTTTCAATCTGCTACGAGTACTTAAATGACATGTAATAGGTCAGTGATTTGATTCTCTCAATTCTTTCCGTATATATGTCAGTTTTCCTCAATATATATTCCCAGAGATGTTAGCTTAAATCTCGATATTAACTGGTACTTCAGTCATGCATTACTGTTAGATACAAAAATGTATTCACAATGAATGAGAAAATAAAACCTATTCATATAATCAAGATAATTATCACACTGGAGGTAACTGCATTATACAATCACAAACTCTTGATTCAACAAAAATATATAGCTCATACATTAAAAGTTGAGCATATTAGCTGTGAACTATTTAACTATGATTTCTGAGCAATTTACTTAGACAAGTTAAATCGTTCCCTAAAACGCTTGATGACTAAGAATAGCTCACAGTCACTGGTCTTATACATGACAACCCTTTGTATTAGTGCAGTATATGTGTTTGTGCTTGCACTCTAAAAAACTATGTATTTGTGTTAATTGCAGGTATAATTTGAAGTCTCAATGTTGTCACAGACAGCAATTATGTTGTGCATATACTGGTTACTCTAAGTTGTAGTTTGAAGAGTTCTGATAATATTTTCTTTAGAAAAAGTACTAATATATCAGTTTATACCAGTTACCACATTGATTTCCTTTATTGTGAGATGTTGAAGTCGCAGAATATATACAATGTTCCACAGTGCATATATGTGTTGTTTAAATTAATAAAGCAGATCACGATTCAAATTATTTTAGATGGTTTCTTTGAATTTAAATACTGAATGAAATCTACACACTAGGAAAACTAAACCACATCAAAACAAAAGCTTTTCTACGAATTATATAAATATAATTATGATATCAGATATGCGGAATGTCACGTGATGCTAAAATTGTCTTGATTTCTTTTGGTCCCCATTCTTCAAAATTTAAATCTATGCTTCTTGGAAAGTTCTCTCTCTGTTAACCAGCTCTCTTATCATGAATTCTTATGTTGAGGTTTTGTAAATTAATTACCTGAATTAGTTGATACCTTTCTACTCTTTTACTGCTAAGAATTGTAAATACTTCCTAAGGTTGTAAAAAGAAAAGAGAGAGATTAATTAAGGTGGTGGTTCAGAAGGAGGAAGGAGAAGATATATTTTTCATTGAGATATATTATTCTTATAATTAACAATCTTTTACTACACTTTTTACCACTCATCATTCTTTTGTCTTTGTATCTTATTCTATCTTATATCATTTCACATTTTCTCTTCTTTTCCTATCTTTTTTTATTTTTAAAAAAAAAAGTGTACACTTATAATTATATTTTCATGTTTGATTTGAATGAAAATTCACGTATGAAGGAATTGAAGAACGATTTCTCTAGAGTGAGAAAAAAATTTCTCTGAGATTCATAGTAAAAAGATAACCCTATTTTTGTCATTAGCATCATAACAAATTTAAATTCTGACAAAATTTTGGAATGTGTGCAGACTAGTTTACGCTTAATTATTTCAATATATATATATATATATATATAATCAACAGAGTTTTCATTAAGTTTAATTTGATTTCTTGTTGTTCTTGAACAAAATTTAATTATTTACGTGTCATGCCTGTTTTCTAATTGAGGATTTGTTCTGTTTGATTTTATTTTTTTAAAGACTTCATGAATCCAGTATAAATCATATTATATATTATGTGTATATTATTAATCCGCCATGACTAAAATCACCCCTCATAACTCATTTTAATTTGGCATGCTTCAACAAGATGAACCATGGATACTAAATTACAAATATCAGTTAACCATAAAGATTAAACACTACGAAGTTTCTGAAAAAAAATAGGAACTACGTTACAGATTTTAAATTATAATTATACTGGTTGTCATTGTTATAAAATAAACAAAAAATCTTGGAAAAATAATGTATAATAATGATGATTATAACGATAAATAATTTTTTATATTATCACTGTTTCTTATCGTGGTTTTCGCCCCTCAAATCTCATTTTTAAATTTTTAATAAATTATATGTTTTTACTTTGAAATTCCTTCTTTTACTCTAAATATAATATTTATTGTACTCTCAACTATTATTTAAAATTTATCCAAACTCTAAATTGTTTATTTATTTTAAGTACACATATTTTCTTTACACTTTCAAATATTTTTTAAAGATTTTACTTATGTTAAAAAATACTCGTACAAAAATTAGATACTTGCTTGACGTCAAGTAACAAATTATGTTACTTGTACGGATGAAGGAATTGAGCTTAAGAAATGGAGGCTGGAGGCTAAGTTGAACATAATATGGCAAAAAAGAAATATTCCAATATTTCATTAAAACTATTATTATTATATAAATTAAGCATATGCCAATGGGTCCCAAGGGATAATATATGAAAGCAAAATTCATAAAAAGTTTCCCTACTTTTGGAACTTTATTTTTTTACTAAACTTCCATTATGAAACCAACCATACATAATTCTTCATTTATTCTTCTTTACTTATGTACCAACCGTTAAGAATCAGAATTTAAGAAACAATGGGAAGACTCAAATGCAATTTCATTATTTTAAAAGTCAAGCAATTGATTCTCAACAGTTTGATCCCCTATTAAGTGGAGTTGCCAAAAAATCAATTTTTACAATTGCACAGTCTTATATATAACTCAAACTTTAGCCTAAAAACAAGATAGGAAAAAATTAGCAAACATTCAACTTTATTGTACATTAGAGAAAAAAAGGGACAAATAATATGATATGATAAAATATAATAGAGTATTTAACAAATAAAAATCAATTAACTAAAATAATTAAAAAAATGAGAAACATAAGTGTCTAATTTAGTGGAATACTATGTTGGATAGTTTTTACTTAAGTTTTTGGTAGGAGTCTGAACATATATATTTAGCATTCTGTCTTTCAAATGAAAAATGTTTCACGACACAAGAGAGAAAAAAATATAAAAGAAATGAGAAATATTGGGAATAATGTGTTTGCACTTTGTGATTTACAAAAACTAGAAGTCCTAAGTATCATTCTTTTATTGGATATTATATATATAATAGCATCAGTACCTAAAAAAAGCATCCACTACAGCTACACCATTAGTATACTTTGACTATAACTATCATTCTATGGTTAAAAGAAAAGTTCCAAGTGAACATGTAATAAATCACCACATGGGTGGATGAAGCATAAACTATTTTTCCTTGTTATTTTGTTTTATGTTATATCTAAATTTATAGTCTCTCTAGTTTAAGTTAGAATGTGTAACATTAAATATATTAATTAAACACTTGTTTAATAAGGTTCTTATCACATAATTTTTTAGTATAATTTGCATGCTTTCTTAGTGTAAAAGAGTTAACACGTCAACTAATTAAAATGTGTGATAAATAAAATATGACTTTTAAAGTAATTATGATTATAATTTTTCTCAATTTAAACTTTTAAGACTAATTTTAGACACATATCAATGATAGTAACCCGTTTAAATAACAGCAGACCTTATTACAGACGATTGTCACATGCTCCCAATTGTGTCATGGTTTCTGACTTTTTTTTCCTTTGAGAATAGATATTAGAATCAGTGTGGTTATTGATTAAATATAATGTATTTTTTTCATATTTTTTATTTACAGTGTGGTCAATATATATATGGAAGAAAGAAAACTTTATCTAAAATTTTTGTGAAAAAATAAACTTTAATAACTTTATATAAAATTTAGATATTATGAGTATATTATTTTCTCTCTTGTCATTTAAAACCTCGAAAATGAAATAGTTTAAATTATGTCTTATCAAGTCATGAGATTTGTCTTGTAATAAATATTTTCTCCGTTTTCTTTTAAAATATACTATAACTTCACAATTTTGATTAGATTTAAATTTAAAATGTTGATATATTATGTCTTGACAGAAGGTTTTACTGTCAATGATAATTTACTTTAATTTAACCACGCATATCTCTCCCCAAAGAAATGTGGTCTCCTAAAAAAACTTAATATATTGCATCAAATTAAAAATATCTTTCTATCAACGGTAATTTTTATTTTTAACTAATTCTAATTTAATTTATTTTAAATTTTACACGCCATTTTGTGTGAATTTTTAAATTTTAAAAATATTCTAGCAATATAGAAAAAAACTTTTTGCTATATATTTAAACATATAAAATACGCTTTAAGTTTGGTGAGTTTTACTTGTCTCCCTGGCAAGACTTTTTTGTACGGGATAATCCAAAAATCATTATTATTGGAAAGAATAACCAGAAATTATAAATAATTAAATTTTGTTTGACTAATAAAAATATTATTTAAAATATTTATATTAAATATTAAAAATAAAATAGTAACGCTTATTTTTATTAAAATCCTTAATTTGTTACTATATTAAATTATTCAATAAAAATAATACTTCGTTTTATTAAAAGAATTATTCGAGTTAAATTCTTACCTTCCTTCATAAGAATGTGATAAAGAGAATTTAGATCAAAAACAACTTTTGAAAAACATTAATTTTTAGAAATATTACTTTTCAGAATGTAGGACAGACAAGAGAAACGTAATAATTCAAATTTTCTAGAAAACTGAAGCTTTTTCTTTTACTAAATGCCTCTTAAGTATAGTTTTTTTTAATAGAAGTAACAAACATAAAAATTCGAAATTATTATTATTTTTTAATTTTACATAGGTTTCTTTGTTATTTTCATACAAGTTATTATCACAAAAGAAAATCTAATTGATCTCTACGATATATAAAAACTTGTGAGGTTAACTACTGTCATAATACAGAGAACAAAATAAGTCTTTAGTTCAATAAATTTGGAAAATTCACGAGAAAAAGAAAACTTCAGTGAGGTATTTACATACAGATATGTGGGGGGTACATGCATCAATTTCCAGAACTTTATATTATATATGGTGGCAGTAATTAAGCATTCGAATCTTTAGTTCCATGGCATTTAAGTTTTGCCATAATCATGTGTACCAATGAGATTTTGACCATAACCTTGTCTCCACAAATTTATTACTCAATTGAATTTAGGATCTGTATATAATACTATTTATTTGTAAGTTATTGAAATCCTTACTTCTCTAAGAAAAATCTAAATATATACGTTTGTTCCATGTGTCTCTTGTTAAAGTATAAAAGATTTTATTAATTCACCAAAGAAAGTTTATTTTTGAAAGAGAATGCAACCAATAAGAGAAGAAAGTTAGCACCATTACTATAATTACTGTAAAAGTTGCAATAAGGAATTTGTTCATCATCACTGGAACAAGTTCAAATTTGAACAACAAATCCACAACATATAGTTTGTTCAAAGTAAATCGTCAAATTGGTAATTCATAGTTTGCGACGTCAGTTATTCTATTCAGATAATAGTTTCATTTGTTTTTAGTTTAGTCTCTTAAATTTTAAAAAAATAATAATAATATTTTGAAAGTTGTGTTAAATCAAATTCATTTTTCATTAATTTATCTTACTGAATTTGTAATTTTGTTGATATGTAACAAAGTATCACGTCAGATAAAATTGACACTGTTTACATCAAATATTGATGGAAAAAAATTTAGTTAGTAAATATTTATTGGATAAAACGCGTTTTGTTTTCTTGCAAAATTTTCAAAATATTAAATACATTTTTAAAATAATATATTTTTGTCTCTCTAAAATTTAAAATATTTTTTAAATTTCTCTAAAATTTAAACGTATTTTTAAATCTTTATTAGTAAGAACTATAAAAAAACTTACATGAATCACAATCTTAACATAATATAAATTATAACCAAAATCACTTTTAATATGAAAATTTGTGTTAAAGATCCAAAAAAAAAAAAACCTGATAACCAAAATACCTCTTTCAAAATTTCATATGCTAATTTGAAAAAGAAAACAGATCAGACACTAAAGTTTTATTTTATTATTTTAAATTTTTCCTAGTTATTACTTGTTAATTAGCTCAAATTTGTATTCTTATTTGAAAGCAATTTATACCCTTTTTTATGATCATAAAAGAGTAATTGGTCATGGTTTTTATCTCACACTGTAATTTTTTAACATTAAATTTCTCTCATTGATTTTGTACTTTCTATCTGTACAATATATTATTATGTTTTTGCATATTCTTCTAACTGGGAGATTGTGCTTCTAGTGTCGTTCTGCAATGCCATCAACAAAATACATGCGTAAGTGACTCTAGTAAATATTTTGAAATTTGGTTTTAATCTCTAAAGATGTTCTTGTTAGGTTTAGATCATTAATATTTAAAAAGTGATTTTTTTTGTTCATGTTGTTAACTGACTTCTATTAAATGCCAAGTTAGTTAGCAATGGCCTTCCTTGGCACTCCCAGATATAATTTGTGTATCTGAAAATTTAACCATGGTTTTATTACTGCTATTAAATGATTTATATTCAATTTTAGCAATGAAAGGTTACACCAATAGCCCAATATGCTTAGCTAATGGCTATAGTGCAGGATAAACATGAATGCTTGGAAAAAGCTTCCCTCCTTGCAAAAGATAAAGCAGGAGATTTCTACTCTTCCACATCTCTGTAAAAGCCTTATGGCAAAATTTTCTACAAAGATTAACAGAATACTTTTTACAATGGTAAATTTGACATCTATAAAACCTAAAATACTTGTAGGAATTCATTCTAAACTAAACCTCAAGAACTGTAATCATGGATCTATCGATGGAAACCTACGACTAATGTACAAAGTAATCATTGCTTTCCACGAATTTTGACTTACCTACCATGTTGGTGCCTCCCTATATCCTTCTACCAAGGGCAGGCCACTAAGCAGTCTAACAGTAAAACATCACTCTCTTCACATTTTCTTTCAAGTCTGGCAATGGCTTCACACTATAATCTCCAGCTGCTCGTGTTCCTTTGGAACTATGACCATTACCCTCACCAGTAGAGCCATTCTCTTGCATATCTGGTTCCATGTAGAAACGGGCTCGAAAGGCAGCTAAATGCGCATAATATGCTGGGGGAACTGCACAACAACCATTCCAGCCAATTAAGTTCTAAACTATTCAAGGCAAATATAAATGCTAAAGTTCAATCACTATGTAAAAATTGCATAGCTGTTAAACTAGTCTTAAGGGTAAGGACAAGGGTCGTAACTGGACCAAAATAATGAAAAACTGCATAATAATTGAAATATTACCAACGGATACTGAGCGTGTACACCTTGCATATGTATAACAAAGATTGTTTGTCAAAGACTGAATTCCATCTGCTGTGAAGTTGTTTTCATCCCATAGAACATGATAATGAGCTGGCCGACTAGTACCCTGAATGATAATAGAAACACACGTTTAGATTTTTCCAAGATTTAGCAAAGCAGATCGTGAGTTTCATTCTGGGTTAATCTGTAATCTTCCTGTGTTAAAAAGGTAATAAGTTCACATCTTAAGACATACTTGTGCATAGACATCAGAAACCCTGGAACTAGAGTGGGAGGGTGTCAGGAATCAGAATTCTATAATGTTAATAAAGATTGATATTTCCAAAAAACTTGGAAAGTATTCCTGGAACAAGACATAAGAAAAACCAACAAAAAACTTCTTATTGATACTTTATACTCCCTCTAATTTTGACAGTTATAATATTTCTTTCCGTAATCAACTCTCATTTGTAATCATAAACCAAAAAATTGAAGGGAAAAACCATCTTCTACCTGGATGCCAGCATGACTGCAGAGATAAAAGTCAAATTCTGTTGGATGGCAGATTTTGGAATCAACAACAGTCCCTGAACAGTTTAAAACAAGAAAACTCAAATGCATTATTAGATATTCATTTTAAAATGGGAAGAATGATTCAGAAATGGCATCTCTATGCAGAAGCGTTTAAGGAATGTGCAACATACCAGGCAATATATTCCCACTCCTATCTGTACTGCTTCTATCCCTGTGGTTGTTTGCGAATAGTCGAGTATGATGTCTTTTTTGCACGACTATGAAAGTTACTGGAGGCTGGTAATTTGGTTCTAAGGAAGCACATGCCTACACAGAATCGCTTCTCAGAGGACATATTTGTTATAAAAAAAACACAAGTGCATGATGATAGAAAGCAAGTGATACTGACCTTCCGAATCGCATCCAACTCATAAAGTAAAACTTGGTAAAATTGCCCTTCGCTGACACCATCCCTGTTCAAATGTAAATGTTAGTATCCTGGTAACACTTCCATCAAACTTTAATGTTTTAGAAAGCCAATGTCCAAGGTAAGATACAGATGTGAACTAGGCAGGAATGTATTAAAACTTTTGGAAAAAGTGTTGTAATCATGAAAAAATTAGACCCCACTGTCTCTAATATTTAAAACTAAAAGCACGATTTTGATATTTCAAAATATTATAATATGATTATATTGTCCAAATTTATGGACTTTTAAAATCTGGAGATCCTCCATGATTGAAAGTAACGTGCAGAGGGTCTACTTGAACATGTTATTCTACGAGACTAGAACTAGAATTTCAATGGAGTGCCCCTGAAATATATGAATAAAAGGAAAACCATTTGGGATGTTTTATGCACTTGATTTGGCCGGCTATATGACATTATCCCTCCAGTAGACATAACAGAGTTTATGTGGACAGGTGATGCAAAATTGGCCAAAGGGATGAATTCAGAAAACATCTAAAGTGCGTTGAGATAAATCCATGTAGAAGTCAAAACGATGAAGCCGGAGAATGAAAATTACATGTATAATGATAAAAATAGGGGTTGGAGGCTTAAAAATATAGGAAGCTTACTAACAAATTCTAGACATTGCAATGGTGACAAGTTTTGTAATGGCTTAGCCCATCTAACAACAACACTGTGTTTAATGTAATTCTAATAAAATCCAATGCCAGCATCAAGTAACCAATTCAACAGAGGTACAGTTCAACCTACTAAAATTATTTTTTATGTAAGTTTATAACATGCATTATAGATCTTTCGTAATGAATTAAACATAACCTGTAAAATATAATTCGTAGCGGCTTTTGTCCTGTTGCCTTTCTAAAGGAAACCAGTAAATCTCTGCACAAAAAAGGACATGTTAAACTGATAAACTAAGTAATTGCGAATGAGTATGAGAAATTACTTGTGCATAGTCTTTTAATAAAAAAAAAATGATAAACTAAGATTTCACATAATCAAAACCCATCACACAACAATCTAGATATAATTAATGTTCAGAACTAAAATAGTAAAATTAATATTATTAGTACCGGATCATGCCTCCACTGACTGTGCCACGAACAGGGTCGTGCCAAGTTTTGTACAAGTCTTGTATAAGTTCCTGCCGATGAGCTTGAGCGCACACTAAACCGGCGTATTTTGTTACTTCAGGCCAGTCCTGAGATGCTACTACCTACAGTTTGAGGAATCATTATCAATTGCTGAAACCATCAATGACTATTGCATTACTATAAAACAAATAAAGATAAATAGACTTAGATAAATACAGCTGCAATTGAGGGACTTGAGTCTTCGCCGTTTTCAGGGTGGGTTACATCTGCTCCGAAAATTATGGTTGGTATGTCACTGACCAACGGTATTCTGCAGCTCACAGCATCAAGAAGTACAGTATTTCTACCTCCCATCTGCACCGAGGGCATGTGACCACTATTTAGTTATTGAATGCATTTATGACAAGTAACAGCAATGTTAACTTGAATACCCAAAAAATAAGGAGCATAATTGCTACAATATAACCAAGCCTTGTATTTGGCTAACAATTTCTAACTAGTACCTATTCTATTTATTAAAAAGCATGAGGTTCACAAGGCAATTATGAAGAAAAAACCAGATGTGTAATTGTCTAATGATTAATAGAAAATTGAAAACTTCAAAAGTTCAAACAATGGTTTAGTCAGGAATAGGTAGGTTTCTGAATGAGAAGCATACAAACCTTCACATTGATTTTCAGAGACACATTAGCTAAGTACTGTTTAGTGATTTTGAAGACATGCTTTGTCAGACAGCATTGTGAAATTAAGCCAAGGTCAGTTTCACAAATTCGCTTTAGATCACCTGAAAACAAAAAACATTTAAATGAATACTCTGCATTATAACTCGGAACATCTTCTGTATTATGTCAACTCAATCAAGCAAGTAGCACTCGGTGATTGATACCATACAACAAACGTAGAGGTATTATCCATTCGCATGGCTTACCATACAGAGACCCGTTATTGTCTGGCAATATTGCTAACAGAAGCTCCAATTCCTTTCCTTTAGTTTTGCTCGCTGACACATGGTAAACATGTTTCAAAGCTTTCTCCACCTGTTCAGGTTTGGCATTGTATATGGGGATAACAGGCTCTGGATTAAATTCCTACAAGAAAAGATTGTCAGGAAATTTCTTCCTATAAGACACAGACAAAAATGATAATAAAATAGATTGAGGATTACCATGCCAGAAACTTGACACATTTGAGCAAGCTCGTTACAAAAAGTGCGAGCAACACTATCTTGCACACTCCGTGAAAAATTTATGCATGCCCACCGGCTAACAGTCATTCCATTAATCATTTTCTGTCATTCAAGATTTAAGAGACAGATGTCAGTACTGTGAGCTATCACCAAGTTCTTAGCGTATGAAAGATTAGCAGATAGGTTGGAATAGATGAAATAAACCAAAGCTATATCAACAATAAGATTAAACCAGAGAATTGGCCGGCAACGGCTATTCTTCAGAACAGCCGAGGAACAGAGAAATGTAATACCAATATACATTACCTTGTTCATCATATTCCATTGACCAACTTGGGGTAAACAGTTCTTTTCTTTCCCACTTTCGTGATATTTAAGCTGCAATCAGAAGTGCTTTAAATCAATGAATAGTTGGGAAAAGGTAAACTAAATTTTAAGTAAATGTGATAAACCAGATCTTTAGAAGGAAAAGCACATTACCCAGGGGGCTGGAAGAATTCGCGCTTCAACAGAAGCTAGTTTTTCACTGATTTTAATTCCAAATTCCTTTGCATACGGATCTTGATCATAAGCATTTTGCTGAATGGTCTGCTTGTATGACCCCCACATAAAAATAAAATAAACAAATCGTTACTATTTATGAAGGTCCAACATTATCATGAACTAAAGAGAAAAAAAATACATCTGTGTGTAAAAGCCATAGTTAAATGTGTTTATCCTTTATCTATTCCAAGGTTCCATTTGTCACATCACATAAAAGCACAAGTTTTAAATCATTATGAGAACATTCCAAGTGCTACATTGTCATACACATGAAGGGTAGAAGTTTGCTGAGTACTTTTAGAATAAATAATGAAAACATGGTTAACTTAACGGCACTTCCCTTCCTAATTGTTCTGCAATCAAATAGTATAATTTTTAAAAATAGGCATGGGTGGGAAGTGGCTATTTTATGAAAGTTAACATTAAATTGTAGTGAAGCTTCCAAATTAAATACCCGTAAAATGTCATTTTCACGATCACGAGGTCTCTGGCAAGTAACTTTCAATAGAGCAGTAATTTGCTTCTCATTCAGTCTTTTTGTATAACGTTGCCCCTCAACAATTTTGCAGGCCTAGGGAACCAAAAGCAGATGACATTAAACATTGTGAGAATGTTGAATGACTAATTCAATTACCAGGAACTTTCCCCACCTCCATAGGTAAATAGTTGGCCTTCTTTTGGTTGCCCACTTGAAGGCAAGGAAGGTGAGTATATTGAATAGTGAAGCCATACATCTCTTGGAAGTATTCAACTACTGATTTCATAGTTGAGTTCTCATCAACAGGAAACCTAAAAAATACATCATTATTTAGTGAACTAACGGAAAATCACTATAACCTCGAACATTGCTAATAGGAAGAGACCAGGAAGAAAAACAACTTACACCAGTTCCCTTGTTGGTTGAGAAGTCAACCCTGAAACACGATATTTTCTTCTCACACTCCCTCTATGTGTTACTTCAACTTTAACTCCTCTAAGGGCTTTCTTAATCTGTTAGACGTCAAAAAGAAGCTCATTAAATTGATCAGCATTGAAAGAATAACAGATGAACTTAGCATGGTCTGTCACAGTACTAAGTACCTTAATGCGATCAGCATCTGACAATGGCCTTGACATCACATCTTTCCCTAGTAGCTGCCCAACAAATTCCACCACTGGAAGTGGCTCAATAAATGCAGCAGATGCCATATCTATAAAATGCAAGAACAGAATTAAGAGAAATATTAAAGTTATCATCCTATTTGATTCGAGCAAATGTTTTTGTTTTCATTTCAAGTTTATACCTCAAATTACAAAAAACTACACTTTATTTTCTGTTTTCTAAGATTTGTACAAAAAGAGAAAATAATTTTTCAAAGTAAAGAAGACATAAATTTTACTGCAATTAGACTACTTGTGTAATTGATATTTAATCAATATAAGCAATGTACCAATATTGAGGGAAAGTCCCATCTGAGTAGGCCTTATGCTCTGGTAAAATCCACACCATGACTCTAATCCCTCTCCAAGCCGTTGCGGTGTTCTAATATCAGGTGAAAAGAAGGACCTTCCAATTGGGCAATACCTTTAGAAAATGCAGTCATGGTAAGATAAACATGATTTTAAGCTTCACTTACTCATTAAATATATAATTTCTTGAATTTTTAAAGTTTATGATATTCCCTAGACCAAAACTACCTCTTAGTTGCCAGCTCTCTTAGTACAATATCCAGGATTTGAAGTGCCTCTTGGGGTGCATCAGCACGCTTACCAGCTAGGAACTGGCCCAAGTGATGCAAGTTTGCCCGAGCAACAAATTTGATCACCACCCTGTACTCTCTTTCCCTTCTGAAAAATGGTCAAGGTGTCAGTTGAAATTGAACCTACCCAAACACATAAACACTTTTCGGTTTTATCTGGTTACAGTACAAAAGGGGTGGTTGTGTTTGTTTGTGAATTGATAAGGGAGAGAGAAGAAAGGAAAAATATTAAAGTGATTATGATCAATAAATCCTTACTTGGGGCCATTAACTCCTTCCTCTTCATCTACAAGCTTAATCTTAAACTCTCTCCAAGCAAAGGGAAGCTGCCCTGCTGTGTACAGACTTTTTCTGCCATCATATGCTGGAAGTCTCATCCCCAAGTCAGACTCTTTATAGAGCCTCACCAGCTCTGCTATGATAGACCTGTTTACTGTTTTAGAAGACACTTCTGGGGTAATAGTAACCTTCAAAATAAAGCCAAACATAATGACATTAAATTAAAGCAAAAATTATAATAATAACAATAATAGGGAACAAAAGCCTCAAAGGAAAATTTTAAAAGTCTCATTAATGACACTACAAGAAAAGGACTGCAAAAGCGGAACCCCTATAAGAGGAAAATCACAGGATGAACTTAAATGCATGCTGCCATAGAGGGCCCAATAGTTGTGCACTCAGAAAATCCAATTTAATTGCCTTATCAGTATAGTGATATATATTCCAAGGAAAGGATCTTACAGCATATTGGTTCAAGTCCTTGTCTGGTAACTCTGCAAAGAAGTGGTTAGCCTTCACAATGCATTTTGTCCCAACTTGTCCATATCCAGGCCTACGAGCAAAGCTCAAAGACTTGCTTGAAGTGGGAAAACCCATATCAGAGATGAAATCATTTTCAACATTCCCATTTGCACTACTTGTAAGTGTTGCAGTGCATGGTCTGCATCTAGGCCTCATCATAACATCTCCTTGATCGGGTTTTCTGCCACCTCTCCCCCTTCTTCTTCCCTTGTTCTTTGAGTGGGGCAAAGCTTGGCTTTCGTTTTCTAGTGGTGGTGGACCTTTGCCATTTTGGGGAGCTTTGGTTGTCTTCTTGGCTGGATTCATAGGATTCTGCAAATGGGGTTTGATCACAAGGTGTCGCTCCGAGCTTTCTTTCATCTGCCTCACTGGCATGTTGGCCTTGTTGATGAGTACTTACTCTCTCCAGATGTACAAACAACAATAGTACAACAAACTTGTCGAAGGTGACAAGCTTCACAGAAAACCAATTTCACACTCTTTTAGCTTTTGCTTGTCATATCTGCCAAACAGTACCAATTGCTTCAGATAAGAATGCATATACAAAGATGGAAAATGTAATTATTACGTTGGTAATTACTGTGCATTAACGAGAACGATCAATGGCTTGATTTGATGTATGAAATCAGAAGAAGAAAATTAGCAAGTGTGAATCTGAAAACTGGCATTGTAAGGTATCATTGTATAACAATACAAGCATTACCATTCTTTTGCAAAACTGAAAATTCATTTTTCACCCTTACTTCCAAAGCAAATCCAAAAATGGTCATGGTAGTAGAAACATACACCTATAAAGGGCCATAGAGCAAAATAAGGTAAACAAAAGTAAATTTCGACAACAACATCTTCTCGCCCTTGCTTAAAGTTGAAAACGCCAGAAGACAAGGAAATCTCAGTGCAAATTTGCAGCACAAAACATTAACTGTACAACACGAAATAACACAAAGAGCAAAAGACAAAAGAAAAAATAAGCACGATCGTTCAGTGAGGAAAGCCAATGACAACTATGAGCAAGGAATAGAAGAGTCAATAATAAAACGTGATTAGACGTGTGAGAAACTCGGAAAATGGAAATAACCAGAAGACAAAACCAGTTCTTACAGGCTTGTCCCCTGCCGAAAACTGAAAATTACCAAGAGAAAGCACATGTACAGCCACGCAACCATACTTTTAAAAAAAAGACAACATAACAATGCATGGATTGTGAAGACAAAGTTGAAACATTCACTACAGAGGACTATATTGAAATTGATAAAAAGGAAAAGAAACAACCAGCACAAAACAAAATCACTGTGCCAAATATTTTCACCAAGAAAATAAAGAGAGAGAAAAACAATGTTGCTTTAGAGCAAAATGTTTATCCATTAAAAGCCTTGTAGTTGAACAAACTCAAAACAAAACTGAAACCCACCAAGCACAAGTGACACTGAGCATGAAAATGAAGAAGCAAAAAAAAGAAAAAATGAGTAAAAGAACGGAACTTGAACTCACCCTCTTTCAACAGGAGGGCTTGTGAAACATGGGTAGTAAGCTAGACATGAACGGAAGCAAGGAGGGGTAGAAACAGTAGAAGGGTGTGTTGGTGGAAGCAAGAGATTCACAATTTTGAAAGAGAAAGAACAAAGGAAAGGGAAGGTGGGTAAGAAGTAGCGTTGATGATGATTATGATGATCTTATACACGCATGCAAAGCGCTTTTTGTTCTTTCTTTATCACGTGTAAAAGGCTTTCCCTGCCTCTTTGCTTTTACTTCTCTCTCTCCTATCAGTTTCGGCAGCCTCGGGTTCATCCTCTATATGATATTACTATTTTTCAATAAATAATTAAGTCTGTTAAATCTGTGTTTTAAGTTTGAAATTTATAATTATCAAAGAGTTGTAATCTCAGCTTCAAAATAATTCAAATTTATTTTCTCCACGTATTAATAACAATAATAAATATGTCATTATTAAAAATAATTTTATTGAAATAATTCATTATCTTAATAAATACTTCCTAGGTTTTCTCTTAATGATAGGTTTTTAATTCTAAGCGTTGATAAAGTTTAAAATTGCATTAATTATTTTTTACTAATTATGAAGATTTTCAACTAATTGTTTTTCTGTCAGTGTCTCCAAATTACATTACTTTAATACTTTTAATATATTTTAAGATATCAAAATCATTCTAAATCAGAAGGAGAGGAATAACAATACAAAAATCAATAAAAGAATTTAAATTCACTAATTATATCTTCACTTTTGAAAAATTCAAATAAAAATGATAAAATACTCCTTTATGACAAACTTATCGTCATGGAGAAATATTTTATTTACCCTATTTATTTGGAAAAAAAATAGTTTACTATAAATATAGAAAATAAGTTTTTTTATATAAAAAATAAAATAAGTATCATTTTATTATAAAAATAAAAATACGTTATTTTGATATTTTTTTAAATATTATTAAAAAATATAAAAGTTAATATTTTCATTAGTTTGTATATTCAAATTTTAATCGTCACGTGTTAGGAACTACAATAAGTATATTGTTTTTATTCGTTAAAAACATAAGCATATATCTTTAGTGTATATATATATATATATATATATATAAGTGGGTGGGGTCCAAAAGAGTAATAGAGGATTATAAAATCGATGATACAAGGAAGAAGAAGAATAATTTGAAGTTGCAGTGCTCTTTCTTCTCTTGCAGGCTTAACTTATCGGATATTTGTGTGTGAGCTTCTTTCTTTATTTTTATTTTGGTGGTGAATGTTTTCTCTACTCCCAATGTGGTTGTTGTCCCAAACCAAAACTCATTTTCGGTTTGTGAAGGCTTCGGAACGGTCCATTCAATGGCTTGCTTAGCTTTGGGCGAGTGGGACCCACGCTTTGTTATGTTGTGTTGTGGGGCTGGTCTGATTCAGTACTTGAGGGTCTACCACATTTGGTTGTTGACTAGGGAGGGGCCCAAGAGATCTACACTGATGATGACTTTGGTTTCAGATCATGTCATGATGATAATAGTTGGTGTTGTTGGGTGGGGTACCCACTGCCTACGTGGCTTCTTCACTACAAGTAGCTTTCTTTCATCAAAAATCCACTTCATTACAATTTGGAACTTCATCTGCCTTTTGACTCTTATGTCCCATGATTTATAATTATATGAAGAGTATATCACACCATATTATTACTACTAGGTAGGTGTTAACGATGAAACTTTGCACTCAACCTAACTGCTACTAGATATTCTTGTTGGAAAAATGATAACTCATTGAGAATATAAATGATAAAAAAAGTTATATATTTTAAAAAAATAAGCATATATTATGATTGTAACACCCTACAAAATTAAAGTTTCTACTATGACAGCTAAAGTATTATCATCATGTGTATCTCACAGTATTCCATAGTTAACATATATCAAAATTTCATAATAAAGCTAAACTGAAATTTCAAAACATATTTACAATATCATATATAAGTTTTTTCAAAATAATGCACTATTCCTAACAGTATCCTTCAACCTAGATGATCTCCCAAAGATCCATCTACAGCACCATCTGCTCCCGTGTCAAGACACGATCATCACAGATAGAAAAATCAAACACAATACAACCAAAGAAAAGGGTAAGCTAAGCAAATTTTAACAAATAAAAAAACATTCAATTTCATGTATCATCACAATAAAAGAATCTAACACACTACAACATGACTCTACTTCCGAAAGACTCGTGCATTGAATAGACCCCGAGATATGTACCTGTCATACATCTCCAAACTGTGAATCCACACAGCCCCCACACAAATGAATCATCAATCATGTATGATAGGGTTAGTCCCCCTGAGACTTTTCTGACCAGCTATATTTCAAGCTGCAGTCACCCAGTTCAGACCTCCTTCGACTCTCACCACCTAGTAATGATCATCTATTTGATTCCTATTACTAGTAGA
>Ga0099825_1000682_pt1 | contig 38390 bp, 18 predicted proteins | sample SiratroredBW_FD_76838 | JGI IMG/M metagenome (GOLD analysis project Ga0099825, IMG submission 76838) | Root nodule microbial communities of legume samples collected from California, USA - Siratro red BW | ecosystem: Host-associated > Plants > Roots > Nodule | place: USA: California | collected...
AAATAAAAAAAAAAAAAAAATATATATATATATATATATATATATATATATATATATATATATATATATATATATATATATATTCCAAAATTTATGTTTTTTTTTTTTTAATTTGACCTAACTTTTTAATCTCTCTCCACCAGAAATAGTATAACAACCTCTATCCATTTTCAGGATTTTATATTCATTAGTCTTATTTATATGTGAATTCAGCATAATTTAATTATGTAAGCATATTTTGGTTAATAAATATTGCTAATCTTCAAAAGTATGAACTACTCTTTTTTATTTTGATTATCTTGGTAGCTTTTTTTCTGTTTAAATATTTTGATAAGAAATATATAAAGATAAAAAGGTTTTATAATTATTCCAAATAATATTTATTTTTTTTGCGTACAATATAAGAACACACGTCATACTTCTACAAATTTTAGAATCCTGAAATGAAGTTTATTTTTACACCTTTAAATGTATGTTTAGAACAAAACAGAGAAAAATATTTTGAGAGGCCAAAATTAAAATTTACAAACTTCACAATGATATAAAAAACAGATATTATTGTTAGAAAGATATGAGGAGAAAAATATATGGGAGAGACAAACAAAATATCCACATAAAAGAATAAAATAATTTTTATGAAGAGTTTTTCTTTTTTAATTTTTTAAAAATTAAAAATATATTTAAGTGAAAATAAATCTTTCAATTACAGTTTTTAATCGTATAAATATCAATTACAATTTTTAAACATATAAATAATTTATCCAGGTGAGATTGTTATAATTTAAGTTACTTGGTAGATTTTTGAACTAGCAGGAAATATCCAATAGATCTGTCACTATTTTTTTATTATAATTCGATCACCAGTAAGTCTTTGGGTTACTTTTAAAAACCACGAGACTCAATTAAAAAAAAATAGCGATAAATTATTTAATTAAAAAAAAGTCTAAAGACCCATTTGAAAATTTACAAATAATTAAAAACTAATTCAATAATTGAACCTATAATTTATTATATCTTTGAAGTTAATCTACCAAAATTATAGTTGAATTAAAAAATAGCAAATATTGTTACATTCTCATCTGTACCTACAAGAAAATTGGAATTAACGTTGCTCAAAACTTGAAGCATATAAGTGACGTTATTAGAGTCTGTCTTGAATAGGTTAAAGAATGGATTTTTTATGAATTGACTTTATGATCTTTATGTCAGTTTTTATAACGGTACTTTAAGTATAAGGAAGATTAACATTATATATTAAATTTTAATTAATTACCAGAATGTTTTATGTCAATTTGATTGGATTCAAAAATTATAACATGAATAAATAGTATTGAGTTAGCTGACGTTACATAAAAAATATTTTTAAAATTTATTTAATTTATATCAGTTTGGTTAACGTTAATAATAATCATTTAAAAAAAATCTAAGAACACCTTTATGTCCAATAAAATAAAAAATAAAAATATAATTAATGAATGAAATAAATATAGAAACAAAATTTTTGAAGAATTCAACTGACTTTAACATATATTCTTTTACCAGAAAAATAAAAATAATGCATATTAAATAATATAATAATATAATTATTGTGGTAGTGAATAAACATATTTAATGTTATTAGAGTTAGCTATTTTTTAAAATATTTTTTTATATATTAACATTTGGTTAATCGTAAATCTTTCATAATATAACATTAAAATTTATAATAATTTCATACATTATATATTATTAAAAAATTATAAATATTTTATTTGGTATTATAGTTTATTTAACTTCATATATGGACCAATACTAAATTTTATTAGTATAATATTTCTATTCAAAATATAGGAAATGAAAAGATATTTCAACACCACATAAAGAATAAATAAATAATATTTTAGGTAGACGTGTCTATAATTATTTCAAATACTAATATGATAAATTGAAACATTGTATTGAAATTTATACTCATATTTATCCCTTTCAAATATAGGAAATGAAAAGAAGATATTTCAACATCACGTAATGAATAAATAAATAAATAATATTTTATATAGATGTGTCTATAATTGTTCCAAATACTAATATGATAAATTGAAACATTGTACTGAAGTTTATGCTCATATTTATCCCTTTCAAATATAGGAAATGAAAAGAAGATATTTCAACATCACGTAATGAATAAATAAATAAATAATATTTTAGATAGATGTGTCTATAATTGTTCCAAATACTAATATAATAAATTGAAACATCCTATTAATGTTTATGCTCATATTTATCCCTTTCACTTACATTTGTTTACATGTTAACAAAAATAGTTAATATTTAAAAATAGTTAATATTTGTTTACATTTGTTTACATGTGAACAAACATATTTTGACTCAGTAATGTGAAACTTCCAATGGTGTCTTAATACTAAAATCTTATTTAAGCAAATATGAACGTAGTAGAAACCAATTATGTAATTGTCACTCACATATTCCGTTATAAATTCAATTCTCACTAATTATTCAATTTCAAAAGTTAAGGAGAATTAAAATTTGTAGAGTGAAATAAAATTTGCTAAACGAAACTCAGAAAATTCTTACGAAAAAAAACTTATTTCAACACATCCTCAAGACTGTTGGGCGATTTTGAGATTCATTAAGTAGATTATATAGAAAAAAAAGGTACATTTATATAAAGTTACAAAATTAACACCACCTCAAATTCGACAAATCTAATTATTTCATCAATATACAAAACATTGAAATGCTGAATTCAACTACCAGATATTATGCAAAAATGTATATAACTCCCTTTAATTATTTAATTATCTCAAATCCCATTAACCATGCCATTTCATCTTAATTACTTGCAGTATAATGATGTTTTGAAGACCCAAGATCAAAAAGTGTTTGGATATTTACCTGTGCAAAAGGTTATATTGGTTGGTGTGTGCCCAATGTGAAGGTGGGAGGCAATTAAAGAGTATTTAAGAAAATAATTTAATTAAGCACTTGTTGAATTAACATGTAGAGATTGTTTATTTATTTTGATATAAATAATTTGATTTTTTGTGATTTGTCTTATCTCTTGCAAAGGGGTTGGGGGGCCACAATCGGGAATCGTGGCTGCTGAAGGCATTTACATGGAATAGACTACGTACCTAATATTTGACTTCTCTCTTCACCACTCTTCATCATCGCATGACTCAAACTTCGAAGCATTTCTAATGTTCTTCACTTATTGTTGACAGTCCCTCTGCTATTCACCACCCCCTTTGCCAATAATAATCATGCACTTTTCAACCTTTTTTCTTCTTCTAAAACACAAATATTATAATACAAAAAGAGGAATCACCTTATTTTAAAACCTTTTTAATTTAATGCTTCTGTTCCCAAATAAATCCGCTGAATTATTGATTTTGATATAATATATTCATTATTCGACATTCATATTTCTTTATAGATCTGGGGAAAGCAAATTTTATCTTTTTGAAAAAATATTTCAACGCCATTGAAGAATTTTGCTCAACTAGAGTCGTCCTTGAGCAAAACAGAAAACAGAATTGGGATAGAAACCATCCAAACATTAGTGCAAAATTTTGATATTACCATTAACAATGATTTTAAAGTTGCAATGGTAAAACAAACGCAATGACAATGTATTTACCATGTTTATTCATCAAAACATAATTTCTTACAGTTTCAATTAAATTTCAACTCTCTCTCTCTCTCTCTCTCTCTCTCTCTCTCTCTCTATATATATATATATATATATATATATATATATATATATATATATATATGAACTCAATTAAGATTGTCATTAATTCTTTTAAATTAAAATAAAATTGTGATTAATTGTGCTAAAACAAGTTTGGGACCAAAATTCTGAATAATTATAAATTAAGAGACTAAAATTTTCCAAAAAAAATTATAAATTTCAATAAACAAATTTTAATTTTAATTTAATATTATTTTTAGTCTTTGTTACAATACAAATTTTAGTACAATGTTTTGGTCAAAATTTTATATTTTTTCTTCAATTAACCTAATAAATATTATGATTATTGTGTTTTATTTTAATGAAAGAAGGTAATTTTTAAGATCGTTAATAATGAAAATTCATTTAGTACATTAGTAATATTTTAAAAAATCAACTAAAAGCAGTTGTTTTTACTGTATGTTTTATTGTATTATAAATATGGTATATTAAATTACTAGAATAGAATGACTATTTACCTTGGATTTTTTTAGCATCTGCTTACTTTTGTCTTGAATTTGAGGAAGAAAAATCAAGTTAACTGAGTTGGAGTTTGAGTTTAGGTTTTCTCCAATAAATAATTTTGGGATTACGGATGGGTGGTCAATCCCACCTTCTCTCCCCACACCTTCTATCTTTTTATTTCTTTTAAGTTTATTCATTTAGCTAATAAAAATGTTGATTCAATGTTTAATAGTGAGAGGGTTATTTTCAATTTTCCAAATTTGAAAGAATTGTAAAATACAGAATGTCAACAAACACAATCAAGAGAATTAATTAGATTTTTTTTTTAAGATTTTAAAGAAAACTTTTCCGTAAAACTATTGATGAGAGGTAAATTTGATTTGCAGTGATTAATAAGTATCAAGAACAACATAATTTAAAGATAATAAAAATAATAATCTTCTTTTAAGAAAAACACACTATAAATCTTTTATACTAATTCGATTATTTTTAAATCTACATTTAGTTAATTCAAATAATTTGAAGTGAACTTTTCATTAAATTTTGAAATATTTAATTAAGAAAAAACACATGTAAATAAATCAAGACAAAAATAATCACTTCTTGATGTTTCAATAATATTTTTAAAGGTAATAAAAGAATTAATTACCTGTTATACATACCAAACAATTTACATATTTAAATTAAAAAGATATATAAAATAAAGAAACAAATAAAAATATTACTCCATGTGTAACAAAATATATAAAGAATCAATATATAACTTAATTACACTTCTTTGAAAACATTCAATAACTTGTATTTTTATATTAATATGAAACTGATAAAACTTGGATAGGAATTACTTTTTTATTGACCTAGAGTATATAATGACAGGAATTTTTGAATGAAAATTCTAGTAAAAGAGAATTTGTGTTACAATAACTTCTTTTACATTTTTTATGCATGTTATTATACACTTTTGCATAGTATCGTGTTAATGATGTTTTTTTAGGTTTTTTTGTAAATTTTAACTTTATTAGTTCTAAATAGGAGTTTGGTATGGATGTTGTATAATTTTTTATATGAGTTAGAAAGATTTTTTTTAATAATATTATACTAATCTTATGTGGTATAGACTAATTTATTATATTATCCTCTTCAAATACAGACAAGAAAAAAAAAACACTCTCTTTCAAAAACTTTAATCGAATTTTCAAAATAAGATGGATTCTGGAAAGACATTATATGTGAAACCTTTTTTCTCCCAACAATGCTTTTATATTTAAAATGAATAAAAAATATAAATATAAAATTAGAGAGTATTTTTTAAAGAAATTTTGAATAAATGAACAAAATAATCGATTATTATTTAAATATATAATCAAGTAATTTGTTCGTTCATCAATACAAAAAGTATTTTAAAACAATTTTAATTGATTATAAGTTTACTTAATCTTTTATTTGTGAACTGTTGTGTTTTCTGAAAAACCTGGAATAATTGATTGCATTTCAACTTAATTGATTATTTCCAAAACAAATAAAAATCATGTTACATGTAATCGATTATTATTAAACATAATCGATTATATGCTCATCTTAAAAAAGGAAAAACTCTCACTTAACTGAGATAATGAATTATTACTTATAACAATTAATTATTTTATGAAATTGTTTAAAAACACCAATTTTAGTTTTAGTTTACGTTATTATAATAATTTATGGAAAAAAGAAACTTCAACTTATATAGTGAAGATATTATCAAAAACTGCACATCCTTTTAGTTTTTAACTTTGTGTTCTATCAGCAAGAATAAATAAATAAAATGCTTACTAGACATTTCATAAAAGAATAATTGTTAACATTAATTCCATAAAATTGTATTTGTCATAATCATATTTACATTATGTTTTTGACCATGATTCATTACAACTTAATATCCAGTTTTGCATTTAAACAAATCAATTATTGATAACACTATTATGTTTGGATTAAAATAGTTTAATTAAGTTTTTAAGTCCACTACAACTTTTGATATTTTTAATTAAGTTCCTACTAAAAGTTTGTATTTTATTTAATGTTTAAAATTTTTATATTTTTTAATTGAATTTCTTCTATTTAATTTTATTTCCAATTTTTTCGGTCATCATTTATGTATTTTCATATAAAAATAATTTAACTAAATTTAAATTTCACATTATTTAAAGTATTTTTAATTGAATTTATACTAAATTTTTTTTTATTAAATTATATTTTAAATGGTATATTTTTTTTTTGTTTGGTTTCGTTATGCTTAGTTTAGTTAGAAAGTATTTGTCAATTTTTCTTGTGATAAATTTGGCCTAGTCTTCTATGATTTTGAATTTTTTTTTTTAATAATATGTTTTATGTCATAATATATGATTTTTTTTTATCTTTGAGATATGAGTCTAGTTGAGATATCAAAATTAATAATGATACCTAACATAATTTATAAAATACATTATTTTATTAAACATTTAAAATTATTACATTTTTAATTGAGTCTTTATAATTTGATTTTATTATCATTTAAGGTCTCATGACCTTTTGATTTTATAGTTTCAAACATTACTTGAATAACAATAAGAATGAAACTTTCAATCTTACTTATTTTTATCAAAAACGAAATTGTTTCATTTTTAAAATTAAATACCAAACAAATCAAATTAACCATGTGAAGATAATAAATGATGTTATTTATTATAAAAATAAGTAGAATTCTAAAATTTCATTTTTTTTATTATTATCGTAGAATTGTGTTTAAAATAACATAACAAAATTAAACGGATAATATAAAAAGGGACTTAATTCAAAATTATGATAACTCTAACCCTCAATAAAATGAACTTCTTTACTGAAAAATTAATTGAGAAATAATCAAATTTATGATAAATTTAAAATAAAATTAGAAATAACTCTAACCCTCATTCTGTTTTTATTAACACAAGAATAGAGTCAGCTGCCACATCGATTCGTAGTAGGGCATTCACTGTTTTAGCCATTGGTCTCTCTTTCATTTTATATACGGTTTAAGCTTTTTAAATTAATTAATTTTTACTTTTTAATAATTAAAATTTTATTCCAATATCATTTTAGATAAATAATATATTTATTCTTATTAGAAAGGAGACAGCGGGTGAAAAAAGTGCTATTATTTAGAAGTTAAATTTATATCTTTTAAAGTCTATTTTCAAGTTGATGAATATAAAGGTAATTAAGAAAATTGCCAATAAAGGTGTTAGAGTGGGTCTTAATTTATAGACTAATTGATGTTTTTGACAAGTCAACAATTAACGAGATCAAAACAGGTAGAAGTGATGTATTTCACCACTTCTACTTACGAGATTGTTTATATTAAACCAAGATGTTTAAAAAATATTTAAAATAAAAAAATATAATTAACCATTAATCAATTATATACTTAATTTGATTTGATTTTAATTATTTTATAGCCATATGTGTTTAAGTTATATAAATAGACTTGACGTAATCTAATTTCAAACTATTATGTTGATATTAAAACATTATTGTAGAGCTTTTTTTTGTGTGTATTTATTAGAATGATTTTTTTTTTATTTACGAAAAAGGATAACCATTGCCTACATGACACGATTTTGATTAAAAAGTTTGTAAAATTAAATGACAAGGAGAGGATTTCAAAATAACATAAAAAAAATGTAACTAATTTAGAAGGAGATCAAAAAATAAAAAGTCATTGAAATGGTACTATAATGATATTTTAACACAAACAAACTGGGAAGGAGGAGACCAAAAGTCATTAAAATTATATGTCTTTTAACTTAAACCAATAAAGAAAGAATTTTATTGAAAAACAACAATTCCAACTTAGATTAGGAGAAGACATAAAATTATATTAGGATGATGTTTTGACTTAAACCAATTTAGAAGGAAAAGACCAAAAGTCATTAAAATTGTACAAGAATTCTAACTTACACTAGAAGAATGAGACATAATTCAAATGGAGAAGATCAAAATTCATTAAAGTTGTATGTGCTTTAACCCAAACCAATTCAGAAAAAACAGACTAAGAGTTATTAAAATTGTATGTGCTTTAACTCAAACCAATAAAGAAAGAAGTTTATGGAAAAACAACAATTCCAACTTAGATTAGAAGAATGAAACATAACTTAGATGGAAAAGACCAAAATTCATTAAAATTGTATTAGAATAGATCAAAAGTCATTAAAATTTTAAGTACTTTAACTCAAACTAACAAAGAACAAACTTTATGGAAAAACAACAATTTTAACTTAGATTTTTAAAATAGAAAATAATTGAGATGGAAAAGACCAAAAACTCACTAAAATAGAATCATAATGATGTTTTAATCCAAAACAATTCAGAAAGAGGAGATCAAAAGTCATTAAAATTGTATTATTTTAACTCAAACCAATAACAAAAAATGTTTATAAAGAAAGAACAATTCTAACTTGGATTAAAAGAATGAGACTTAACTCAGATGAAGAAAACCAAAAATTATTAAAATTGTATTGGAAAGATGTTTTAACTCAAATCAATTCAGAAAGAAAAGAAAAAAAGATGAACATGCTTTATTTCAAACCAGTAAAAAAGAAATTATGAAAAAAATAACAACTTCAACTTTAGAAGAAGGAAACCAAAAATCATCTTATTTAACTCCAAAATATCAATACTGAAATCATGACATAATTTTCATTATATTTTTTTCGACCAAAATCCTAGCACTTAGACACAATTTAAATTAAAATTACAAATTTTAATTTATTCTAAAACGACATCATTTTCTCGTCATACCATTTCTAGATAGAATCGTAATAAAAAAAACTAACTTTTGTAAATAAAAAAAAATTACACCACAACTGTGGATTATCGCATGTGTATAATATTTATTTTTATGTACAAATTAATTAAGTAAAAAATATTATTTAAAACAATCAGTGCTCTGCATGATGCAAAGTTCCTAGATAGAAGAGCAGCCTTTACTGGTATGCATGCTATCTTATAAGTATGATCTGATTAATTGAATGCACGACGTTATATATAAGAGATAAAAATAAAAAAAAAATAAATAAGAATATTTGAATAAGAAGATGTACTGATTAATTTTTGTTATACATATATAATATATATATATATATATATATATATATAATAATGAGATAGAGGGAATACAGTGTAATCCAAACAAAGTCTTATTGAGATTGGAAAAAGAAGAGAAAAGTGAGTAGTGACTGAATCACTGTGAGCACTGATTGCTTGGTTCAGACGTTGGTGGGAGCAGTTGTTGCAGCGTATGAGAGTATGTAGGCCACGTTCTCTTTCTCCCTCCTGCCATGCACATTGACGTAGCCGCGTTATATAATAAAAACCCACAAGAATCAGCCCAATCAAACTAATGCAAATTCACAAGAACCAACATCTGACTCATAATCCTTCTCACGTGATTCCTTCTCATGTCACATCATCACAAAGCTAAATTCTTCTTTTTCTCTTTGATTTCTATCTTCTTTATTTTTCCATACCCTTTCAAACTTTTTAAAACTTAAATTTTAATTACCTTTTCATTGTATATGTATTTTATATTAATTAATTATGAGGAACTATTAAATTTTTTAATACTTATTTAATTAAATACATTATAGGGTAGTATGGTATAACTCACACTTATATTCCTTAATAATTTTATTTAGATACATTATTTTAAGAATTAAACAATCCTCAGTTAAAAAGATGATTAAAATTTAATTATATATATTATCTAAAGTAAAGTTTCTTTTATATAAATTAGTTTCATTTAAATTTACATTTTATTTGAGTTTAGTTTTAAAAATGTTAATTTTATTTATATTAATATTTTATTCTTTAACTTTATTTAAATTATGTTTTGAGATCAAATTTTTATTTAAATTTTCAATTCAAAATAATAATAAAAGATTCATAAATACTCTTATATATATATATATTAACAAATATTTTTCAACCGATTTTTGACCAACATTGTCATCCAGGTAAACTTCTTTATAAACATTTCATTTTTATTTCATATTTTTAGATCATTGTATATTAGTTCTATTAGAAATAATTTTTGCCTTTCATGGTTGATCCTCGACTTCGGTTCTTATTGCCATTTGAGAGTGCACCGAATTTAGGAAACTTAGAGAAAAAAAATAGTGCTATTTGAAAAATAATAAATACATAATAAGAATGATTAAATTATATATTAAAATATTTTTAAAATATTTACGGTTATCGTTTGATGATGTATACATGATAATTTAACTTGATAAATAATAGATCAATTTATTCTAGAAATTTTTATATTGATTCATTATGATATAATTAAGTTTTATTATACAGATAATTATTATAATTTATAAATTAAGTATTTCATTATAAGAAAATAAGTTATTTAAAGACCAATTTTTAGTTACTAAATAAAATGATTGTTAATTGTGATCAAAATAATCACTAAATTAGAGTTTTAATTGTTAAATAATTGTAAAATAAAAGTAATAATTAAATTTAGTGACCAATTAAGTTAAGATACTTGGTTTTAGTGACTTATACTATTAAATTCTAAATTAGTTTTTAACTTAATTATATACCAATTTATAATTATCTTGATTTAATCAGTCACTAAATTCAATCATTACTTTTATTTTTTATTTTGTAATTATTTAATAACTAAAATCTAATTTGATGATTATTTTAATTACAATTAGCAATAATTAGTAACTATTTTATTTGATAGTTAAAAATTAGTCTCTAAATAGTCATTTTTTTATAATATTTTTCTTATAGTATTTTGAATATAATCATTCAAGACTAATCATTGAAATTTAGTCATTCATAATTAATCCATTAAATATTATTTAAAATACTGTTCTTAACTAAAACAAAGATTTGTCTATGATTTAAAATTCCACAAAGGTTTACTTACTTAAAAAAAAGGTAATATTTTACTACAAATACAAATTTAAACACTCAACTTCTACTTTAACTTTTGATAACCACTGTAAGACAATAAGTAGGAGAAAGTCTTATTATATGCTTGAATGACTCTGCGTTTTTCAAACCTATGAACATTCAAATGAATTATATTCAATAGTTAATAATATATAATCAAATATTATCTTGAAACAAAACAAACAATATTTATTCCCTATTTTCTAAGTCTCTACAACTGTTTCTGAATCTTTTCGTCAATACAGATTTTCACTTTTCCCTGCATTAAATACATAAAATGTTGTCAATTTTGTAATTATTTATTACTTTTATTTAAATTATTTATATTGTTATAACAGAGAAAGTTACTCATAATCCATTATATTACATTTTCACCTACAAGTCTCAACTAACTTTTTTTGTCTAAATCTCCAATTCAAAAGCTAAAAAAAATAAAAATAAATTATAGAACAACCACATTTGTTCTCCAATTAATGTATCTAAAATATTGTCATTTCACCAACTTATGACCACAAGACTTATGTTCCTAATATTTATTAATTTAGTTGAAATCAATTTTTTTAAGATAAATCTTCAAAAATCTTCAAATTAATTCATAAAAAATTTAAAAACTAAAAAAATTGTTTATTGAGTTGTTTTCAAGCGAAAAACCACCTAGAGAAGAAATACTTTAGAATTTTTGCAGTCAATCTAGCGTATTTCGATCACTTTATATGAATTATATTTAATTATTACAAATATTTTTTTCTTTTTCTTTTAACTACTTCAATTAATTTTTTTTAACACTGTCTTGTGAGGCCTTTAGGCATTTTAAATTTGTTTTTCGACCCAAACATAAAGAACATTATTAAAAACCTCTCATACTATGAGTTGAGTTAAATTTCACAAATTTGAATATCTTATTTAGTTAATTAAAAAATATATAGAATAAATAAACAAACACTGAGTGAACTACAATTCACATTCTCACGAACAAAAATCGTTGAAGATGCATAAAAATATTGATAATAGTTTACACACACATTCAATTTAACTTGATTAAATTTTCATAAATCTATTTACTAAGATCATATCAAACTTCATTATATTAAATCCACAGTAATTATTTTGATACTTTTATGGAAAATTTGTATAGAGGGATGCTGATTACTGTGGATTGTGTGGTTCTCATGCGAAAGTGTTATGTTAAAGTTGATGCCATGCATGATTAAAAGGTGGAGAATTTGAGAAAGAGAGAGTGAAAAAATGTGGCTTTGTGTTTGATGATAAGAAAGAAGTGTTTGTCCCTGCCTAAATAGGAAAGCTGATTAGAGTAGGCCAGCTAGCCAACATGCTTTGATCATAACAATTGTACGGTCACTTGGAGAAGTGTGGGCCCATCATGCCCCAATCGACGGCTCTGATGGGATTGCATCATCATTCATTCACTCTCCAAAATAAACAAACAACAACAATGTTTTGTGCTCTCTTTCCATCTTCATCATTCAACAATCTCGTATTCACAATTTCCACTGTATATATACCACTCCAATTCCATTCACTTTATAAAACTATGTTTGATTTTATTTTTAATTTATCCCTATTTTTCAAATATTTTTTATTAGGTGTGAAATGTGGATGGAAGATGGGGTAACCAAGCTTCAATATATTTTTGAGAGAATATACTTTAATTACATCAGGTAATAGTTATAATGTCCCACGACTGTAGAAGCAAGTGGCTAGAATTAGGTAAGCATATGAAAATGATATTGATGTAAACCAAAAAGTTCAAATATATCAAAGAGAGAGAGAGAATGTGATGATGTTGTTATAATGAAACATGATGGAGGGGGAAAAAGTTCATGAAATACTGTGTGCTAACATTGGGATGGGGAAGAGAAGCATGTTAAACAATAATTTTATCAAAGTTTCCTCTTATCACTTCTGTATTTTTTCTGTGTATGTATTGAGGATTTAATTTTCAATTCATTCCCCACTAGTCTTAGTAGGTATTTAGAAACTATTTATTATGAAATAAAATAGAAGCCTATAATATAAACCCTATACTCTACTGTAAGAACAAATCAATATTTGAAAGCAAAGTATAATTTTAATTATTGATTGGGTAATTATAAAAGATAATATTATGCAGATAAACAGCATGTGAAGACCGCATAGCGCAGTGGATTAGCGCGTTTGACTTCGGATCAAAAGGTCGTGGGTTCGACTCCCACTGTGGTCGTTTGGTTTTTTATGTAGGTCGATTTTCTTCCAGCTTTCCTGAGTCAAAACAATGGCCCATTGGGCCTTTTTTTTTTTTTTTCTCACTTTGGTGTTTTTATAAGTATTCCTCATCTATTTTAAATTGATTTCTGGAATTTATCTTTGGTAATATGCGAATATTTTGGAATTTATTTAACAAATTTCAGAAACAAAAATTTGCAAGTCTTTAAATTTCATCGTTTTGGGAATTTGGTTTATGAAAGTGTTAAAATTTCAGATGTAATTGAAACTAAATTTGATTTGTAAAAGTGAAGTTACCTATTCGTTAAATGTTGATCATGGAAATATCATCCACGCATCATGACCCGATGATTATCCATTGCAATAGCTAGTGTCAATATGAGACCCTTACACCACCAAACTTTGAGTCCAATGAGGATTGGAATAGAACAAATCCAATCGTATAAGAACAAGTCCTTGAGCCCTTGAGGTACCTAAAATTATTGTTCACTGTAAGGGATGGTGAAGATGAGATAGCAATCTGTGCCATTATTTTGTGGTAGATTGTCCAAATCAATGCAAAGCTGTTAGATTTACCTTCACCAATGCATTAGTGCATATATAACATATTATGACTCAAAAACAATAAAATATAATAAATGTTAGGATTAAAAAATCAAATAAATCTTTTTTTTATCTTCTTTATTCTTTTATTGATTTTAATATACAAGAAATAATCTTAACAAACTAAAATAATGAATTATTAACATTTAATATAAATAATTTAGTTATAATATGTTAGAAAAATTGTTTACAAAAAATTAAAAGTTTTAAAGATTATTTAGGATAATCTTAAAATTTAGGTGTCTATTTAAAAGAATAATACAATTTAAAATTAATTACAATAAATCAAAGTTTAAGATATCTATTTGTAAATGAGTTAAACTTGAGAATGAATGAAAAAATAAATAAATTTAGGGGATGCATTTACTAAAAAAAGTTTATGGAAATTAAATATTTGAAAAAAAAAAACTAAGGAAAAGCCAAATCGTTTGGGCAAAGTGATTTGAAAAGTTAAGGAGGGAAGTGGCGGCAAAAGAACAACGGCAATAACAGTTACCCTTGTTTCCTTCTCCGTCTGTTCGAACTCTCCTCACCCACTCTATCGTCCTCATCCCTTATCTCTTTCCTTCGGTTTCCAAATTCCAAACCCTAATTTTTCCATTTCTCTCTCTCTTCCACTTTTTTTATTTTCGCCACCATGTTCGGGTGATAGGAAAATATCCGAGAAATTGAAGCCGAAAGAAAATCTTCAGCTGCCGGTAAAGTTATACTGGCGCTTCTATCGTTAATTCATTTTCTCATTTCCGCGTGCGTGACGTGGTTGTAGTTTAGTCAGGATCTGTTTATTGAGATAAGCGATTTGTTCTATTTCGTAGGGTTTGTGAATTTTACTCTGTAATTCGCTAATCGCAGATCGTCGGGGTTTTTAAGGTGTAATGGCGCTTTATGACAGCACTGCTGCTGTATTAATTGGAAAGCCACTTCGATGACTGGGAAGTGCATGGAAGTAAAGCGGAGAACGATCTCGTGAGTATCTACCTCCGCTAACTGAATTATCTCTGGTTTCAACTCAATTGTATCGAACAAGGGTTTGTCTTTTGCATTTGTGGAGAATAGAATTTGACTTTGATACGCCTAACAGAGATGTGTCTTGTTACCTTTCGTGAACCTATAATTAAGTGCTACTAGCTTGATTAATTTGTGCGATTTTTGTTCAAGTTTTTTTGTGTTTCATTTATTATACTTTTGATCTATAGTTTTCCTTATCAGCTAATGGTGCTCTGTTTCTTTATCTGTGAATGATGATTGGGGGGTGGTGGTGAAAACTAAATGGAATAATATAACTTTTGCACTTAACTGAATAGTAAGGTAAGGTCTATCTTTTTGTTTCTTTGCTGATATCCTAGGTATCCTCCATAGGAGACAGTCATGCTTGAACTTGGTAGGACTTGGACAACAAAGCTCTTCCTTCGAGTATTTGATACAACTATATACTCAAGGTTTGAATTCACGATACAATATTTCAAACTCTAACTGTTGGCTTAGATGCAAAATTTGAATGGGAAAAAGTACAAAAAATGAAAGTTCGGAACTAAATCTGTCAATTATAATAATATTAAACTCCTCTTATCCTCTAAACAAATCTTGTAGAGGATCCAGTATTTTGGCGTTTAGATGGGCTTTATTTTGGATGAATGGGTCAGTGTCAGCCACTCTAAACTTTGTATTTGGGCTTTGCTATTGTTTTGACAGATTATCTTTCTTAATATTTATATACATTCGTATTGGATGAATTTTTAGGCATTTAAAAATAAAAAGGTATAATAGATACTGGCAGACCATAGACATACATTCTTGCTTTTAAGTTCCTTCTCATCTATCAGTTTAGTTTGGTTGTATTTCTTTATCCAAGCCCATATTTAAGATTTTGAAGCTGACTTAAACCAGCCCATACATACCCATCACATATGAAGCTTTTGAACATATCGTTGTAGTTAATCGTTGTAGCTTGTCAAATAAGGTGAGAACAGAAGACAATTAAACATCTTAAGACACAAAGGAATCCGACAATTTTGCCATAATATATATGACCCATGCATAATTTTGTGAAAAATGGATAAATTTTTGCTTCTTGTTTTTGTTTTTCTGGTTTTTCAAATGCTTGTTCTTGGAAACAATTTTCATAACTTACTAGATTTCAATTTACAAATTGATTGTTAAGTTGTGTCAAATTGTTTTAGGAAACAAATTTTAAAATAAAAAAAAGTGAATGGGAATTAAAAAATCTTACATTCTTATTACTTTGCCTTAACTTTTACTGGTTCTTCATGCCAAACCATGACAATGATGTCGTCACTTCAAGCTCATTTAATTTGAGAAATTGTAGATTCTACTTAGGGTGAATTTTGATAGCAGTGGGATGGGTTGTAAAAAAGATAGAATTCTGTAATTCTTCTCCTCGAAGAATCTAGCTCCTTTCCTAATTATAACACAGCCATAAACAGTATAGCAAATGAATTGGAAACATTGATTGTTCTGATATAAACACTCCAGTCATTTCATCTTAGCATTACACCATTTGATGAATTATAGGGTTCACATCCCCATAAGGCATTTTAGGGCCATTGTGCCTGTAAGTTTTTTTGTGACATAAAGGCTTTCGGTTCAACTAGTAAGTTTTTTTTTTTTTTTGATAATGGTAGGCTAGCAATGGAAACTGCTTTATGTGTTTGAAGTGGGCCAACAATTTGTGTCTGTTGACAAAACTAGTGGTGATTTTAAAAAAACTAGTCATAAATGCACTTTTTTATTGTCTATAATTTGGTTCATTCATAATAAAAAAGTTCATTATGTTTTTATCCTTGCATTCTCTCTCTCTACATTGTTTCTTTTTCTTTTGATCTTTCTCCTCTTCCTGTCAAGTCATTTGGACCACTGTTTTCTGAATTTATTTGTATTTACGGATTAATAACAAATCTGAGCTTTTTAGATAAGGAAAATTGTATCAGTTGAAAAATTTTATTATGCAAAGATGTTTCTATGAACTTGGAGGTATTGAATCCTAGGTTTACTTGGACTTAGTCTTAGGTGTTGGTTGTATTCTTTTATCTGACACATGTATGCACAATTTTTTTTTTCTCTTATACTTATTTTTAGTGTCATGACATCTTAAAGTACAGGGAAAATATTGTTTAAAACTTTCCCTTAAAGTATCAAGTTGAACATGGTTGTTCTTGCACAATTCAGTGGACCAACCACCACCCTTGGAGCCACTTGACTTGTGTTAGGCCAAATGTCTAGTTCAGGGTCATCTTAAAATATTTGGAGACCCTTTTCTAATCATGAAAATTGGACCTTTCCACCCTCTAATATTAAAATAAATGCACAATTTTGATTTTGCTAAATATTATAATATGATTTTTTTTTAAATAAAGCATAAAAAATTCAAACCACTTTGTTTATGTTGATAATAACATCCAAATAAAAAGGTTGGTTCAAATTTGTGGACTTTTAAAAATTGGAGACCTTCAAGGTCCTGTGCAGAGGTCTGCCGGGTCTGGTCTAGTTAATGAGACTGAACCACCCATCCTTGAGACTGCACTAAGGTGATTTCCAACACTGCTTTGTGACTAGGGCGTCAGGATTGGAGTGTGACAAATGTAAGTGACCCATCAATGAATTTAGAGAATTTGTGTTTAGAGTCTAATTCAAACCCACAAAACTAACTTGCTAGGTGAAAACTATCCAAGTTTTGTAACTTTATTTAAGCCATATCTTTAGTTGATGTGCTACTAGATCCCCACCCTTGAAATTGCAATTAAGACAACCCCTGAAGCCTCTGCTACCAAGGCAAGCTAGGAGATCAGCCATATTTCCAACGAAAACTCTAATATATTGAATGCTAATTGGAAGCTTTATCCATCAAAACTATTTCTTTTAATCTCTGGTAAAATTATTGTTTGAAGGACTGGGTTTTGTGTCGTTAGACAACCTTTGGCTGCTGAATGGAATTTGGGCATAATTAAGATGAACTGAATTTTTCGCTAGTTACATATTCTTGCTTCAAGATTTCTCTTGTATTTTGTAGATGAGTATGGACCGTGAATGTAGTTATCATACTCCTCTCATAACAAATATCAATAGTGGTTAAGTAGTCATTTAAAAGAGGTACATTTATTGCTTCTCTTGCTTGTTATTTCCTATCATATGCGTGTATTTATATATATTGTAGGAGAATATTAAAACTACATGACATGAAGTAATAAACTTTGTTATTGATTTCTGCTATTTGTGTTTATTATCAACTATTTCTACTGATAATTGATTTTAATAAAATGTCAGCACGTTTTTAATGAATGTCTGTTTCATGCTTGAATAGAAATGATTTACAGGTCAATCCCACTTATTATGGGATTTCATATCCTAAACTGAAAATTCTTCTATTTTTCTTTATAACATTCTTTATATACTTTTCATGTTAGAAAAAGACTACTTGAAGGTGTGCAACATGCTATTCAATGATCTTCTGTTACTCAGGAGCCAGCAATCACCTTAGGAAGTTCGATCTTCAATATTATTAGCTTTTGATGGTAAATATCTTAGCTTCATGTCCCGTTCTTGTTTTCATTTCCTGTCTTTGCTAACCTATTTGCTGTAAAATGCAATCTGGCCTGAAGAGGACGGGGTGCACGTTCCTTTTGATCAAATCCTCTGACACAAACAAATCCTGAAATGATGCATGAAATTGTTAAGAACCGTTACAAGGTTGAGCAGAGATACTAGTAGACGCAGATGAGTACTAATCACTAACGTGTAGAATGTTGCTCAATATATCCGGAAAAACTATATCGGTTGACTAGTTGTATTATGACTAGGAAATATACATACACTGACACAGAAATTTGGATTATTTTTTGATTGTAGAAGGTAATCACGTAGTTGTGGAATTTGAAGGTGTATGATGGTTTAATATGATACTGTTATAAATGTTACGAGAATAGCTTATGATTATTATTTGTCATTTTGCTTAATTGTTGACATTTGACAGTTATGAAAATTTTGCTACAGTGATTGGTCCTTAGTGAATTGGCTTCCCAGTTATGAGAATAGTCTAGTATTTTTATTTTGGTCCCTAGTGAATTGGCTTCCAATACTGAATTGGTGATCATTTGGGAGATAACTGGTGTATTATTTTTTTTAGCAAATTTATTGCCAAAAATACTGTTTTCTTTCATTTATGTGAACTTATACCTGCTGTGCATGTATGGTACTGAGTTGAAATTCTCAATGACTTAGGTTTAGTAAATTTAGATTTTAGTATGGCCCATTTATTTTGAGGTAACTAGTTGAAGTTTTATTTCCTTTGTTAACAAAAGTTTAGCATGGCAAAAGAAGAAATACTTAAGCCTGAAAATATGATAAATAGAGCTTAAGAGATTTGATTATCTCTGAGATATTTATAGAATAAAATTACATTAGGAAGACTAAAAAGGTACAAGAAATTAATGCTAATAAATAAACAACTCATAGTAGTTTTCTAATACAACTACTTACTACCTATATTTAATACTTATTCTAACACTTCTCATGGAGCTGACACATAAATTATATGTACCAAGCTTAGAACAAATTGTATGTACCAAGCTTAGAGCAAATAAATGCAATCCTGAGATCTCCATAAGAATTTTATTAACACATGCGAGTTGATCAATGAATCCGAAAAACTGACTAAAATTTCCTTAACAACAATTTTTCTCGAATAAAATGACAAATCAAGCCTTGAATAACAATTTTTTTCAAATAAAATGACAATCAAGTTTTATGTGTTTAGTCCTCTCATGGAACACTAGATTGGAAATAATGTGGATAGAAGATTGGTTATCGCAATAAATCTTCATTTGTTGGATATCACAAAATTTTAATTCTTGAAGAAATTGTTTCACCCATACAAGTTCACAACTAAGAGACGTCATTGCCTTATATTCAACTTTGACACGCAACCACATTTTGTTTCTTGCTTTTCCAAAAAATAATATTTACTCCAATGAGAACACAATATCCTATAATGGAGCGTCTATCTATAGGACATCATGCCCACTCAGCATCATAATACCAAAAATTTTGGGTGTTTCCTTTATCTTTATACAACAGACCTTGCCCTAGAGCTTCTTTAAGGTATCTTAAGAAATTTGGGTGTTTCCTTTACCTTTATACAAAAGACCTTGGCCTAGAGCTTCTTTAAGGTATCTTAAGATGTGGATGATAGCATTCCGATAATCAATACAAGGATTTTGCATAATGGACTAACAACACCTAATGTGAATCTAGTAATAGTGAGATAAATAGGCTTCCTAATGAACCTTCTATATCTCTCTAGATTAGAGAAAGGTTTATCTTAATCTACCATTAATTTTTTGACTTAGATCCACAGGGCTATCTAGTGGTCTACAATTAGACATGCATGTTTCTTCCAAGATATCTAATGCTTATTTTCTTTGAACTACAATTCCTTCCTTTGATTGAGCCACTTCAATGCCTAGAAAGTATTTGATACATCCAAGGTCTTTGGTCTAAAAGCTATTACACGAGTGTTCCTTTAGCTTCGAGATTCTAGTAGCATCATTTCCTATAATAACTATGTCATTACATAAACAATTAAGTAAACACATTTTCCATAAGAGGCATGCCAATATAAAAAACTAAATGATCTGTCTCATTGTGTTTCATTCCAAAAGTTTGAACAATGCGACTGAATTATTTTAACCAAGCATGAGGAGATTGTTTGAGACCACAGAGAGATTGATGTAACTTACAAACCAAGCCAGCAACGAAACCACAAGTTTGCTCCATGTAAATCTCCTTTTCTAGATCATCAGGGAAAACATTTTTTATATCTAATTGATGGAGATGCCAATGACATATAGTTGATACGACAAAGAAGAGACAGACGATAGTCATTTTGGCTACGAGAGAAAATGTATTACCATAATTAAGCTCATAGGTTTGAGTATATCCTTGGGCCATCAATCTGGCTTTGAGGCGATCAACTTAACCATTTGGCCCAACTTTAATGGTGTAAACCCAATGACAACTAACAACCTTCTGACCAGGTGAAAGAGGAAAAGTCCCATGTACCATTGCATTTAAGAGCTTGCATTTCATTAATAATGTTTTGTTTCCATCTAGAATGATCAAGTGTCTCTTTCATACTTTTAGAAATGGTAATGGAAGATAATAAATGGGAGATAAAAGAACAACCGGAACGGGACAAACAATGTTAGCTAGAAAATTGTAAATAGGATGAGGATTCCTTAGTTGGGACATGTAACAAATTGCTTAGTTGAAGAGTAATATGTGAATCATAAGGTGACACAAAAGAAGAGAAACTAGCACCACACAAATGCTTAAACCTGCACCATTGTGGATGAAAATTTGATTTAGACCATCAAAATATTGAAGTTGTTAAATGTTTTGGAGTTCACCAATTATATGAAAGCTTGCACTAGAGTCTGGTATCCAAGACTATTGGCATTTCCTTGAGAATTAGACTTCATTAGCATTGCACTAGGTTAAATGTCGTTGTCAGGCTTGTTATTGGGACTTACCCAAGTATTTGATGTTTTATGAGTCAGCCGCATAAGGGATCTCCAGTACATCCCTCTCACGCCGAGACTGCTCAGTTCATGCATGGGACTATATATTAAGGGTGGTCCGATAGCGGACGACCCGATAGCGCGTGGCCCGATAAACCTAACAAACTTGTTAGGATGGGCTCTGATACCGTATTAAAAGTGGACTTTAAGCCTAACTCATCTTTATAAAACTGGCTTGTAAGGTAAGGTTTACACCTAATTATAAACTATTGAAAGGCCTTATCTCTAGTTTATGTGGGATCTCCAACATTACCACCACGATTATGAGGCTTGAGTATAGAACAATGGTGAGACTAAATTTTGCATCTCTTAGACATATGATTAAGTCGTGTTGTTTCATGACCATATAGAAGACCATCGATTTTAGCAATTGATGGGCGAGACAAGTGGTGCATAATCGGAGGGTAGTCCTTTGAGAATAGCATCAACATGGTCTTCATGACGCACAAGAATGTCAACAACGACGAGTTCATCAATGTAAATTCTAATCTTAAGAAGATAATCTTCCAATATTTTGGAATCAATTCTAACAACACGCAACAAAATTATGCAGTTGTCATGCACTAGATTTAGTTTGAATACCAAAGTATTCATGAATCTTCTCCCAAACCTCATAGGAGTAATTGGAGCCAAGCACACAAGGGAGAACAAATTTCGAAAGAGAATATTGAAGCCAAACAAGTAATGTTTGGTCTTGAACTTCCCAAGCTTCATAGTCAGGATTAACACTATCAAGATTATAATCATTTTCAGTGAGATATAGAGGTGGGAACACTAGATTTACAACAAATCTTTGTAACTTACGCGATTTGATTACCAGTTCAACGTGTTGTTGCCAATGAAGATTATTCGAGTCATCAAGTTTTTCAACTAGAGGTTGGAAACGACTGCAAGGCCGAAGCCATAGGAATAGAGACTTCACAAAGTGCAATTCAATAAATTGAAACTAGAGAGCACAATTCACAAACGCAAACCTTGAAGAACAATCCATGAAATTGAAGGGACAAAGAACAATGCACAAAAGTAGGAACAACAAAGACGATAGCAAGATAATGAAGAAACTGAACAAAGATGAGCGCTAGAGAAGAAGATTAATTGTCGAACTAGATCTAGTTATGAAGAAGATGGATCATCGAGAAAAAATTGCTCTAGATACCATCTTAGAGAAATTAAACTGAAGAATAAACTGAATTTATTATTATCACATCACACCTGAGAATAGGAGTACAGAATTGTATCCTGAGAATTGGCTGAGAATTGGAGTAGAGAATTGTATTCATAGGCACTACTAGGCACCGCTTACATCAATAGATGTGCAAACTAATTAATTTATTTCTACTAACACTTACTACCTATATTTAATACCTATTCTAACATAAATAAAGCAAACAATTTAAGGTGGTCTTCATACCTCTCCAAAAGCAATGCTGAATTTCTTGGGTTGAGAGGCCTGGTAGACATGAGTATTTTTTTTAGTACAATTTTACAACTGGTATAGAATAGAAATATAGGTGAGCATATAGATTTTTTCTACCTCTAAAAATTGATGTTACAGAGGTTCCAAAGTATACTGTCCTTCTTGGCAAATTCCAAATCCATTCCCTAGGGATATCAATAGGTTGAACGCTCGATGCATGATCTGCAAATAGCTGCATAATGGGAAAAAGGTTTATGAAATAATTCATAATTAGGGCAGACCTGCTAAGATTATTGAATATTAACAAAGCCTTGATTAAACATACCTCATTAACTTGAAAGTAAGTCCCATTCAGTGGAAAGCTCCCCTTGGTTGCTGTCCTACAAGGTATCTATATACGGGATAATATTTTGTGTTAAGTTGTTAAAGAAAAATGAAACTCAAGAAAATATAGTTTTTCATATTTTTGCATCCACAAATTAATCTTTACCAGAAGTGTTCCTCTAACTGTTTGTAAGTTGGCTTCCCTAATGCTGTTGCATGAAAAGCACGTGTTGTCACCGCACAGTTTGGTTAAATTTTGGGATCCACACCTTCTTTCTGGTGGCTCAATAGAATTTGCAGTCTCACCTAGTGGTCGATGTCAAAAATATAGATGAGTGATTGATTGTTATGTTCTTTGACTTTAACCTAGCATGGAAATAACAATAACTTGCACGTGCTTCACTTTTCCTTGCCATTCTAGCTATTGTGCATTAATATTAGTAAAAAGGTAGTTTATGGAAACTGATGATAGCCTTGTTCACTAATTGTTGTCAAGTCTTTTGCTAACCTGGTGTCCATATTGCAAGAAGATATGGGCTTGGGTCATCAGGTTCCCGTTTATCCATCTGTAAATTTTAGTGAACATAATTACATAAGAAAAATTCTGCAAGCTGATAACTGAATGTTTCTTTACATAGTAAGAAAAGAGTAGCTGACCTTTTCCAAGAGAGGATGTGAATCTGGAAGTTCATATCTGCATCAATCAGGGAGGTTTAAAAGAGCATCATTTAGATTTATAATTATACCAGAAATTGATTTTTTCTATGCTGGTCACTTAAATGGTTTTCTAAACTTGTAAAAGAATATGAAGACTATTTTAAGTTTTTAGTGAGATTTCTTTTATTTTCTGACAAGTTTTGTGCTATTACAAGCAATAGTAGATACTTACACTTGGTGTTCAGTTCTTAGACGACTCACGTTCTTCAGTTTTGGTGTTGGTATAGAAGCAGACTGTGGAGCTAAGGCAACAAGTGCCTTAGACATGTCACCTATGAAATGCTCCCTGTATTCTTCGAAGTGGTTCTGTACGTTCATTGTTGACTCTTTGGCATTGAGCTCAATAAAAGGAATTTCATCTGGATCCTCCCTAAGAAGGTCCTCGATGTCACTTTCTTCTGGATCTGTCTGGTCTTGTTCTGGTGTTGCTGGTTCTTCAATGATTGGTTCACGCTGCCAATTGTTGGGATTTACTTTTCTGACTAAGTTGTTTTCAAGAAGACGTAGGACCATGGGATTCTCATTGACAAGATAGTTTCTCTCAGCTGCAATGGGGACATACGTACTTACAATACGCTTCTCTTCTGGTCCTGGCAAGGCAAGTCGAGCACTGTACTAAAAGGGTTAGTTGACTTATATATAAAAATAAAAGAAGTACATCATGCACTATATGCTAGAAGTATGCAGCTGAAAAAAAACACTCTTTATCTTGATTTGTCTGGTTTCTTTCTATGATAGGTTTGTTATTAGCTTTGAATTTCTTCTCTGAATTTTTAGAGGCATCAAATTTGAGTGTAGCATATACTGGACGTACTTCGGAATTGGGGAGATGACAAAATTTTGGAACTGTGATTTGTCACCCTTCTGATATGATATATGGCATTGTGGTCAATATTAAATTGGTTTCATTCATAGTATCAAGAGACCAGAACAAATTTTCACTATAAAGGGATGAAACCATTGTGGACTTGCAATTAATTTTCTAAACTGACTGCACCAATATTCAAAACGTAATACTGGAATCATGAGCAACGGTTTGAGGTTCTAGACGTAAGATTTAAACAGGAAACTGAAAACAGCATTTGAAAGAAAAGGTTGATAAACGTACTCCAAAATGAATACATGTATAGAACTAGGGGAAGGGGTGTAATCGATCATGCAAGCCTTGACGAGGAAGGATGGGGATGCTGGAAATTTAAGGTTTTAAATAAGTTTATTAGAACAGTTAAATGTCTAGGGTTTGATTTACATTGAAATTGATATAATAATTAATAAATTAACTAATCTTGTTGCTAATCTTGCTTTTAGTTCCACAGAGCTGCATCTGCCAACTAATTAAATATTCAGATCTTATTTCTCCTTGCTCTGGTTTCTTTGATTTTTGTTTTTTATTTTTTTAAATGACAGTTATTTTATTTCAGTTTTTACATGTTTGGTTGTGTTTCTTTGAATTGGCTATGGAATTAAAGTCTCAAAGATGTAATTTTATGTACTTTTTGACTTGGTTATTGTGTTATGACTCCAGATGCATTTTGCATGGAAGTTTATAATGCAATGCAACTGACCTATTGAGTAACTAACCTTGCAAAAGCACTTGCAAAGTGTCTGCACTCTGCTCGCATTGGGCATGCATTGCAATTTGGTTTTCTCTTTGTGCAGAAAACCTGCAAATGTAGAGCATGAATTACTTTTAGCCTCCTGTTTCATGCCCTGTTAAGCAAAAGCTATTTCTAAAAAAAAGTGACGCCCTTTTCTGAATGTTGTACTAAATGTACGAGGAAAATATGCATACCTTCCCAAATGTAATCATCTGATAGTGCAGCTCATACCTGCATTTATTTATATTTCTGTTAGAGATTTATTAATCATATTAAAGTAGTTCTACTAATGCAGGTTTTTGGGGTTATGATTATACAAGGTTCTTTGATCAAGTTTACACAATCTGGGCCAAAGATACTTCTGAACTGTTTCCAACACTGGGTACCTACATGACATTTTAGTTAGCACTTTTTTATATATAGAAATATTATACATACATACATATATACATACATACATACATACATACATATATATATATATATATATATATATATATATATATATATATATATATATATATATATATATATATATATATTTACATTTTCTTTGGTTGGTGCGAAGGATACTTACAGTTCAAGGAGGTGTAACTGAAGTGCTTCAGGAAGTGGTTGGAGAGGGACCCATCCAAGTCTAACGGCTATCCTTCCAACATTGGTGTCAACCTTGAAGATATTATTCATGGCAACATGTTATTGCAAGTCTTTTTAGTGATTTACATTCGTGATAAGCGGTTAATTGAGGCTTACTGGGAAAGCAATATGATGAAGTGTCAGAAGCCGTACACATTCCACACTTTTTAACCCCAACCCTCGGATGCTCAGCAGATAGTCCCTGCATTTGATGTTAAAATATAGAAAGGACATGGTCAATTTGCATTATTTATTTTCTGTCATAAGCAGTGAGTTTTGGGGATAGGGATTGGTTGATGGTGATAGAAGAAATAAAATGGCTTACTTTGCTTTATCTTGGGGAACATGTCTTAACCATTCGAGATCAATGCTTCCATGTTCGGTAACCAATCTGTTCAGGAATCCCTGAAATATAACAGAAGTTCTTTTGTAAATATATTTTGGCCAAACATCAGTGTTCTACATAAAGTTGCTTTGAACATACTTTGATTCGTTCTGCTAGCATGTTGTTCATCCCTCGTTCTTTAATTGTTTCTGATATCTTTTTGACAGAGGCACTTCTTACTGCTTCATAGTCCAATGAATCCATTGTATTTGTGTTTCTTTCTTTCTCTGTCCCATTTCTCTGTACCTCCTTTCTTAGTTTGTCCCAGTCACTTCCATGCCTTTTATCAGCCTCAGGTTTTGATTTCCTTGCTTTTGAAACCTTGGTTTTGCTCTTTTTGTCAATAGGGTTGTGAAAACAAACTTGCTTCCGAGGATTTGATTCAGTCATATTATTTTTTGACCATCTTTGGCTGTTTACTGAAGATATAGTGTTTTCACTATCATGACCTTCATTTGCTTGCTTAGGAACATTGCAGCTATCATTAACCACATCATCTTGCCCTCTGCACAATATGTGAGAAATATTTAATGACTTTGTATATGCCCTGCTTTCTGATTCTAAGGCTTTCTGGCTTACATGATGATGATTAAGTGAAGGTTGATAATAATTTGTATGAGATCCATATTTAGAGATGTCTTGTGGAAGGACTAGTTGTTTGCTTAATGGTCCATCTGGTACAAGTAACTCTGGAGACCCTTGGGTTCCATTTCCATGCTGCATTTCTGTAGGTTTATCTGCATTATCTTGGACTTCCCGATTGCCAAATCTCTTACAATTGTTGTCCTGGAATTCTCTGTGTACAGAAACAGTTTCAGTCCAAGAAAACTCTCCACCATTCATTTGAAAAGTCTTCAGCCCTTTTGTGTCTGAGTAATATAACCCATAGTCAGTTGAAGGAGCTACAGGTAGTTGATTTGGTGGATAAGCATAGCTGCTAGGATGACTAAATTCTGAGCAGGCATTGGGACTATTTTTTGTGCCTACTCTACAACTTTGCTTCACATGTTTTGCTGGATGCAGCTGTGCTTCTTTATGTCTCTCCTCAAACAGTGATACTCCATTTACACTGTTATAAAATTCCTGGAACACAGTGGCTCTTCCTACTTGAAAAGAATCTGTCAAAGTCAAATTTGTTTTTCTGTGTTCACACCTGCAGTCAAGTCCTTCTGATTCTGAATTGGATCCGAGGGAGAATCTAGTTATGGCATCTTGAGTAATTGAGGAATCGAGAGAATCTTGTGATGATAAAATTTCTTCTTCTGAGCTCTGATTATTTGGCTTTATTATTCTCCCTTGTGGCCTCGAGGTTTCAATGTCTCTCTGAAGCTCTCTTGTATGATGGGGAGTCTCAAAGCCAAGAGGATAGGTTGGTTGATTTAATGTCCCAAATCCACGTGATGTTATTGTATCAACTGGATTTACTATGCATAGTTCTTCTTCAAGCAACGTGTTTGTGTCAACATATGATTTCTTGCTGCTTTTTGACTGAAGAGGAAACCTTGATGCTAGAGACATAAAAGCAGAGCTACAAAGAAAGTAAAGATTTTGGTGAAGCATCCTGAGTGAGGCAAGCACCTATCATCACTAATATTTAGCTTACCTTGAAAGGTGGTCTGAAACATTCTGAGTGAGGAAAACACCTATCACTGAGTCAACAACAGATCCTTTCCACTTTGAAAAGCCTCTATCTCCTACAAAGTAGAGGCATACTTGATTTGTAAATATATGTTCACTGGTGAATAATTTAGCAATCAAGTGAATATTTGAAAAAAAATCATAGTTTTCTGTCTTTTTCTATTGATAACTGAAGTGATCTTATGGAAAAGATAAGATTTTTTATTGTTTACTCACACCTTGTCTTTAGATGTTTCTCCTTTTTTTTTGTTAATCTGTTTTTTAGAATTCATGCTGTTAGAATATTAGTTATTAATCTTAATATAAGTAGGCTTGTGCTTGTGCTAGCAGTGCTAGTATTCAACTAATCATTATTATGATAGAAGTATTACATTAGGGTATTATATCACATTCTCTTCCCCTCCTAAACCATTAATTATAACACATTTTCATATATTCAAGAATTCTATAATGAGAAGTTCAATGCTAATTATTTTTACTAGGGGACAAGCTGAGGTGTTATAGATATTATATAAAGTAATAAAATGTCTGTTAAAGTAATGATTATTACTTGCAAAGAGGCCTGTTTTAGGCCTCATGGTACTTGATGTTTGTGTATGATGTATCTTACCTTGAATAAGATGCATCCGTGCTATGAAGGAATCAACTCGTCCGCGAAAAACATTTCTTTCTTGTTCCCACCACTTCTCTTTTTCTTTATCAATTCCTTCGAGGTATGTACTTCCTCCTTTGCCCATTAATAGTTTCCAGGTTCTCTCTGTTTCTGGGTCAAGGTCCACTTTAGGCTTTGGTTTGTGTTTTTTAACTAATTCAAATTCTTGGTAGGGTACAATTGAATGATCTCCATTATAAGGAACAAGTGCCTTTTGTCCTTCCATCCTCGATATGCTGCTCTCCCCAAGTTTGAGATCATCCAGTTGACATGTTATCCTCTCTATCAGAGTGGAATATGTCTGGTGTGGTTCCTCTGAAATTAAGAACAGATAATTATAATTATATGTTTACTGAAAATTCCATTCCTTAATACAACACATTACCTGAGGCAGCAAAGCGTTCACCACTGCTGGCTCTACTGTTTTGCTTCTCTACAAATATATTATTTTTAATGTAGATATCTGGCATTTCTTTATTTGACTGTGTTAGAAATCTTTTTTTGTCTTTTTTTCTTGCATCCTGAGTATTCTCCTTAGACGTTTTTTTTCTTGGAGACCTTCCGCTGACTTTTTCATTGCGTCTATTTTCTGTTTTTTGCTTTCTAATGGCATCTTTGGCAGGAGTTGCAACTTTGAAATTTCCATCACCCTGTAAAGTCTTTTGGCACGAGGAAGTATCAAAAGAATTTGTGGCTGAGTCACGTTTGTTCTCAGTGCCTTTGCAATATTTTCTCTTGGAACCCTTTGCTTCAACGGAATCGAAGAGGATGTTAGGCACCAACTGAAGGGTATTTTGACATATCCTTTCTCCAGTCTCTTGAGAGTTTTCAAACCATGTTTCTGATTGATAGAGGATATTATCAATTTCCTTTGCATAATGAATATACTGCTGCATAAATCTATTATTTCCTTCCTGGTTCAAATGAGAATTTCCCTGGGCTGGAACTTCCTCAGTGACTGGAAATTTTGTTATCTGTGGTTCTTCTGTAATTGCTGACATGGCTGTGTTTGATTTCCTTTCTGACTGGAAATTATCAGTTTGCTTTTTATGTAGAAGTGGATTATCATCTGTGTTTTTTGGTAGGTTTTCTGTTGTAATTTCATTGCCCGAGCTGATCAGCAAAGCAGAGTTTGTATCATAGGTTATATTTGCTCCACCCAGCATCTCTGTGGCCTTGTGGTCTGATGTGGTATTGAAAGCTTTCTCGATCGTATGACGGATCTCCTGATGGCAACCTTTTTCGCCCTGGCTTTCATATTTACTATGTTCTAAGTCAAAATCTAGAGCTCTCCTGCAGGACTTTTTAATTGAAACAGTAGAATCGACACTTTCTTCTATAACATCAGTCTGTGGTGTTACAGCAGATTTCCGGACATACTTCCTCTTTTTGTGTGGATTCTCTTTCAACTTTGTCTTTTGAGTTTCAGACTTTGTAGTTCTTTTGGGCTTGCCCTCTACAATTACCTTTGGCCTATGCTTTCTTTTTTGGGGTGCTTTCTGCTCAGGTGTCTTGTTCAGGTCAATTCCCTTGGCACAGATGTTGTCAGAACGCTTTTGATTACCATATGTTGTAGAAATTGTTGCAGATGATGAATCAACAATTTGCTGTAGAAGTCCATCACAATATTCCTGAACTTCATTAACTGTGGAAGCAACCAATTCTTGTCGTTTGTCTTTCTCCTGACTTGTGCTTCCAGTTATTGTGTGATCTGATATTGTACACAACTGGTTGTTCCCAAATTTGAGTTGATCCATCATTTTTGGTACTGATGGGAGAAAATTGGTAAAACTAGCAGTTGCATCAGCTTCAGCTATTGGCACGTAGTTCAGATTATAATTATGGTAAGAATCACCTGTAAATGCAGTCTTAGTGACTCACCAATCAATTGCTGAAATCATAACGAATGCAAGAAGGTATTGCTCAAACAGCCAAAAGAAATGGAGTTTGTTTTGTGTTTTAACATTACAATCTTTATCATGTCTCTTTGCTGCTTACTTGATATGTGAGGGATATCTGTTCTAGGTATTCACAATGTAGAAAAATATAAAATAATTATTAAAGAAAATTATTGTCTATATTCATCGTCAATGTTTATAAATTCAAGCTATTTTAGAGAACAATCACTTTTATATCACTTTATGTGCACCAAATATCTTTTGGATTTCTGTGACTGTCAAATAGTACCGGTACTTTTCTCCCCCCATCCCTCTTTCATTGCACTGTTGTAGAAGTTTCAATCATTGGAGTAGGAATGAATTTGTGTTGAATCACTGATAATCTTTGGATTATGGGAGTATATACATTACACGGTTGTATTTCTTTTTCTTTTTTAGGATCGTTATAACAGACTGAAGGATTGTTAGTTTAACTAAAGTCTGTTAGTTACAGTTTGATATCCTTACTACGGTTAGCTTCTCTACTGTAGTTAATTTTCAGCTTACTTAGCACATCTTTTTACAGTTTATAAATAACTGAAGATTACTGTATAGTAAAATAGGTTTTATAGTTCTCATTCGTAATGAAATCAATTTCGGTCCCTACTCTGTTATTCTAATATAGTATCTAAAGCACCAAACAACTCTAACCTGGCTTGTTCTCTTCTCCTCTATCAATGGCTTCACTCAATCTTTGAAAAGCTTGTGCTTTAAATAGCTGATTATTAGGATACAAATATCCTCAATATCTTCATTTTGATTAGGAGAAGATATTACAATCTTTATGTTCATTTCAACATATTTTTATTTCTTTATTTCAGAAAGTTTGATTGTTACAAAGGGTTGATGAGAATATAACTAAAATAATTCTGTATTTCTCTATGTAGTAAAATTTGGTATGAGAGCTTTTTATCTTGAGAGCTCTGATTTTGCTTCCATTGCCACTGTTTGATGCCATTGAAGTCAATGGTGAGCCAGAAAGGTGTGCCTACACTGACAATCGCAACGCCAATAGTTGTGTTGCCATTGAGTTGCTGTGCCCTATCATGTGCCACCACCAATACTAGTCTGTGTAGCCCATACACAGAGCTCGAGTGAAGCCCCCTCATTGTTGTTGCCACCACATACAGGCTTGTCTGATCATCCTAGCCCAATCCAAGGGATGGTGATGTTCCATGAGTGAAGCCCCCTCACTGTTGTTGCCACCACATACAGGCTTGTCTGATCATCCTAGCCCAATCTGATCATCCTAGCCCAATCCAAGGGATGGTGATGTTCCATTTGGATATATCTCTAATTGATGTAAGATCTTTAGCAAACTTTCTCACGGCGAGAATTGGATATCTCGAACTTGAGAATAGAGAGGGGCCTCACAATGTTGTAGACTTAGCAGATCTTACTAAGATATGTTTTGATATCAAGTTATAAAATGGACTCTAATATAACTCAATCTCACAAAACTGGAGGCAGATCTTACTAAGATATGTTTTGATATCATGTTAGAAAATGGACTTTAATATAACTCAATCTCACAAAACTGAATTACAATATTCATTTATATATTATAATTTAATCATATTTCTATTCGATACGACATCTTCAATAAAAAAAATCTCTATTTTTGCCAAAAAAATTCCAGACTGCTGATGTTATCACTAAAGCCTCGCCTCATGCTCACGACCACTCTTGAGCTTGTAGGGGTGTATTGGAGTATATACATTACTCGGTTGTATTTCTTTTTCTTTTCAGGGATCTTTGTAACAAATCGTTTGTTAAGTTAACTAAACTGTCAGTTACAGTTTGTTATCTTTACTACAGTTAGCTTCTTTGCTTTAGTTAGTTTTCAGCATAGTTAGCTCATCTTTGTAAAGTTATATATAGCTCAAACTTACTATAGTAAAATACGTTTTGTAATGCCTTATGCATATTGTAACCAGACTCTCTCTACTGTTATTCTAAAATGGATATTAAACTACTTTATGCAAATTAACCGTTATGGACCCTAAAGAAGCTTGAGTTTAAGCTTGAGTTGCTGAATGTGACATGCAATTGAATTGTTTAATATTCATTCGTCTAAAGTTTATTGTGTTTGAATAAGTGGAATAACATTAGAGAGGCATATTGCTAAGATTCTCTCCGTAGTTGAATTGCAGAAAAAAAGTAAGTTACCATTTGGTGTCTCAGAGAAGATTCCCTCCAGTTTGTTTGGGACTGGACAGTGAATATCTTCGTTGAGCAAGCTGTCGGAGTTAATGTAACCGAATTCAAAATTCCTATTTGGAAACAGGAGTCTATTTGCTTCTTCCAAAACAATGTCTGAAGCTGAATGGATATCGCATCTCTGTACCTCTGCATAGGGATCAGTCACAGCACCGCTAGCCTGAGGATAAAACTCTTTCAGCATTGGATTACTTGATGCTATGTTATTGCTCGCATCCAAATTCCTATTAGCATAAGCTATATTAGTTGTGTTCTTGAGCAGTAGTTGCAAGGTGTTACTGTTTGATCCATTGTTCTCATAGTGCCACGGCTGAATGTAGGAGCCTGGAATGTGACCCAGAACACTATTTCCATCCATCAAGTTGCCATCTAATGTTTTCTTCTCTTCAGTTCGACTAGTTTGTCCAATTAGAGGGAGATTCTGATTTGGTCCTGGGTAATATAGCAATTTCTCATTCATGTAATAACTTCCAGCTACAGGAACTTCTTGATAATTTGCTCTTCTCGTTGGGTTCATTGACCAGTCTGATGGTGTATTGGATCTTAGTAGAGTAAGCTTCTCAGAGGTGATGGGTACCCATTTATTGTTCATTTCATGGTTTCTCATCTTTGCCCTTAAGTTGTTTTCCAAAGTTCATTGAAATCCTGCAATTACCGGGAAATGAAGTATATGTTAGTTTTATGATCGGTGTGATACAAAACATATGCGCAATACTCCTATTTATACTAATATTCTGGATCAGTTACGAGTGCAAAACTAGTACAGGCCAATAAGACAATTCTTATTCTTAACAACATTTGATAATATATTACATAAATTGTTAGGGTGGAAAAGGCAAGACAATTGATAAACACGCATAGAAATATGGTATCTGACGAGCCATATTCGACAATTAAGCAAGAAACAGTTTTAAACTCCCATTTCAAAACTTTGATAACTCATCCGAAGCACATACGTGTTTCCTAAGCCAATTCTGTTTTTCCGACTACTATTCAAAACGACCATGCTCTATTTAAAAAAATAATTAGCTTAATGGAAAAATTAGGATGTTCTGTTTAGTGTTTAAAAGTAAATCTTTATCATCCCAGCTAAATGCTACATACCACATCATGGTCGTGTTCCACATCTGAAGCAACATTCATTTGTCCACCACTTAGATTAGATTCAGCAATGAAGATGTCAAACATAAGTCAACGTAAGTGTTAATTCGATCTCTCTTAACATGGATGAAATTTCGTAGTTATCAAACTCATCACTGTTTCAAGTATATCAGGTTGACGTTTTAAGTTATACTACTTTGAAATGAATGTATAGCCCTGAGTCCAGTATACATTCAACATTGCGATGAAATGAGAAGCTAGACAACTTCACGGGACATTCACATAAAATTCTGTAGGTGATGTTACTCTAAATGTAACATTGCATGTAGAAAAAATCAATGGTGAAGATCAAGAATAAGATGCATAACAATGAATAGGATAAATAAGTAGAGGTAAGACTGGATGATGCATCTGCTGATGCGGGGTAGGATTTTAAATCACGGGCGTTAGAATGGTCATTTTAGGTTCTTCATTATGTATCTGATCAAGAGACATTGCCATTAACACTTTGAATCGTCCAAACAACCCAATAAACACCATAAATAAAGACGATCAACTAGCAGAACATTTCAAGCCTAAAACAAGATTCATCTTCTATTGTTTATTATGCTTAGACCATATAGTTCAAACAAGGTGATTGGTGTTATTCCTATCTATATTCTCAATATACCTTCAACTAAAAATATGTAGATATTTAAGGAAAAAGGACCAATGATCACCCAAACAGACAATTTTTCAGTTCCTTAGATTCAACAGCTATTGGTTGATCTCAGCAAAAAGACAGAAATAAAAGGTAATTAAAGAGCCCAATAGAGGATCTCACCTGCTATGCTGTCTCTACCCATCTGAAGAAAATTCGAAGCTTTATCATCTGAATGGAGTAGACTAAAGGTACAAGTTCTACACCTTCTTCAGTAGTATTTGAAAATGTACTTTAACCTCCGCTAGATTAACCCTGAATGGTTGAAAAAGTGATGTATTCACAAATTTTTTTGTTTCAATCCAGTGTGATCCCAACCTGCCAAAATTCCCTCCAACACATTCTTCACCACAGCTACTGCAGCATTACAACATAACATACTGAAGAATATAAATAAAAACTCCTCCCAGGCGTGAATGGCCCGCTTTAAATGTTGAAATGAATGTCTTGAACATGCAAATGCGGAAAAAATAATGGAAACTAAAAGCAGACGCACAGGTATCCAACACAATACCAAAAGAACAGTTTTGTGAGTGGCTGTGATCTGACTATATCAGGGACTAAAATCCGTTTGTTATAAATGGGCTTTTTTCATCATGGACGATCATAAAATAGAATCTTCAGAATCTCTGAAATGAATGATACACTTAAAACATGAATATGAAATGGTATTAAAAAATTTAATATTGTTTTGCAGCTGAACTCACCGATCTGTGAGTCAATGCCGGAATGGAAACAGATTGAGTCTTTCAGATAGAGAAACAACTGCGGGGGGACAACGGAAAACCATAGATTATAGTAACTTAAATAACAATAATAGAAACAATCTTAAGAATAAAGCATGTTTCTTTTGGAACACCCTTTGTGTAAAGGAATCTTAATTGAGCACTCACACCCTCCATTAACGTTTTTATCTTTTTCTTCTCCCATGTCTTTTTATTCTCTTACCCACTTATGGCTTTACGGAAAACAGAGAATCGGGTTGTCTCTTTCTACCCTTTTTGACCTTATTTTATAACATTCACCACTGATACCATGTTTTCTGAGTCAAGAGTTATTACAGTATTAATTGTTACAAATATCTACTTTGGAAGTTACTACAGTCTCGTATTGACCTGATATATTCGGTGACCATGCATGTGTAGCGTTGAGGTTATTTGCATGACGTTGTTCAAGTTGTGTGTCCATTTCTCTTCCTTATAACTTTATATTCCAACACTTGTTTCTTCTTTATAAGATCTAATACACTTATCTGTCACCAACACCTAAATCACTAAATTCTATTAAACTTTTAAAATTATAATTACAATTTACATTCATTTAATACTACCTTTACATTTCCCAACATGAAAATAAATGTTCATTTTTGTTTCTCATGTAAACTCTATTTTTAGATATGTTAATTGTTATTTTTCTATTATATAGTTGATTTGTTGCGTAGTTTACTAATGAAATACCTACACTTTATCTTTTTATGTAAGTGAATAAATTTATTTATATATTACAATTTTCAAATTGACTAGTGTTTTAGTGTTCGGTGAAGTGTGAATATTGTTATTTCTAAATTAAATACTCTATTTTAGTAATGATTTATTCATTGAGAGACTGGATTATTTTAGTAAAATTGTCTCAAAATGGTATGTTTATCGTATATTGCAGTCATTATGGGACAAGAGATAAAGTCAAAATTATTATTACAAAAAACATTTATCGAGCTACCTGTAATATTGTTAAATATAACTATGGTTTAAAAATACTATAGTTCTTCTAATAACTTTAATGATAAAATTTAAATCTATGGTATTTTAACTAACTTAACCCTTTCTATCTATCGCGGTGGAATAGTAATTTTTCTCTTAAAAGTAAAACTAATGCCATAACAGTCCCAAAATCTCTCCTTAAACTTTATTTTCTTTATCACATTTTTATCAGCATTTTCTTCAAATTCATTTTTGAGTTTTTTTTATCTTCGCACTTTTCTTTAATTTAATGTGTAGGTTTTTTAAGTTTTTAGATTTTTATTCTCAACGTTGATTTAAGTTGTATATCACTACTTTGCGTTTTATTTCTTTTCGTGATTTCATAATACAATGGAAGAGAAAAAAAAACTCCAATGCAATTAAATGAACATGAATACAATTTGTATTAAATCTAGAAATGGTAACTGGTAAATTCTTAATTTGTCTAATAAATCAACACTTCTATTAACTTTTCTTAAAAAAAAAATCTTGAAACGGTGACCTAATTTGTGGACTAAAGAAACTTAATACATAATTGGGAATAAACTCTAATAATTTAAAAGAAAGAACTATAGTTAACCATATTAATCGCCACTTTAAAGACTAGTTCAAACATGACATGCACAATATTAATTAAATCTATCAACAATGGAGTTATCAGAATGACAATTAGATGAAACGAGACACAGTGTTTTATTTTGGCTAAATAAATGTAGTCTACATGAATTTGAACTTAATTTTGATATTATCATAGTGATAAAAATTAATAATATTACAACTTTTATGACAGTCAACATATTATAATTCAACTGTGAATTAATCTGCATAATCTATATCACATAATATTTGTTGTGTCCTACTAGGTTAAAATGTTGAAAGAATAACAATGAACAGATTTTGAAAGGAAAATTATTACTTTTTGAGATTCTTACCACTTTTAAAAAAGCTAAAAGGAGGAAAAATATGAGAGGATATGAAACTCATGTGAGAAATATGGGAAAACATTGTAGGAAAAGATTCCACTAGAGAAATGTTTCCATAGAGGACAATCTTCAAAATCCTCATTAAAATGAATAATAGAAGCAATTTTCACACAAGGCAGAGGAGGAGGAAGGTGTCCCAGTGCCACAAAATTCAATAAATAGGCAAAAACTGACAAGTTTTATTGGGAGGAATAATGTTTGGAAATAAATTTTGCAGGTTATTAAGACTAAGGATCGCAACAATATTTAGAATTTGATTGATTAACATGTTAAAATAGGGATGTGCGAAAAATGAATGAAATTGTTATAAAGATTTGAATATGTGAGAAAAAAATTTGAACCAAATCACCTAATAATGGTTGGATCAATCGAACCATTTTTATATGATGGTTTTGTATATAAAAAAAATAAATAAATAACCACATATAAGTGTAAAGTGGATGTATAGATTGAATTTAATAAAACATAAAAGAAACATAATTATTTTGAAAAATTGAACTTGACTACTTTATAAAATAATTCTGTTAACCAAACTATATTTACAAAATGGTTTAGTTCGGTTGAAAAATCCAAATTGGTTTTAACCTAATTAACAAGTCATTAAAAAATGTGGTGTACATGCCGTCAATTTTGAACAATACCCAGTTAAAAATTTAGAGGTCTTAGACATATATTTTACACGGGATTATTAAATTCTCACATATATATATATATATATATATATATATATATATATATATATATATATATATGAATACAAG